>Ga0099364_10004248_pt1 | contig 21773 bp, 19 predicted proteins | sample TergutTh196P3_FD_73070 | JGI IMG/M metagenome (GOLD analysis project Ga0099364, IMG submission 73070) | Microcerotermes parvus P3 segment gut microbial communities from Pointe-Noire, Republic of the Congo - Th196 P3 | ecosystem: Host-associated > Arthropoda: Insects > Digestive system > Gut ... | reverse complement strand
AAATCTCTCTGGGCGATTTTGTGCTGACCGGCGGCGAGATCGCGGCGGCGGCGGTCGCCGACGCGGTGGGGCGTCTGATTCCCGGCGTGCTGGCCGACGAGAGCTGCTTTGAGGAGGAAAGCCACTGGTCGGGCTTGCTGGAGTACCCGCAGTACACGCGCCCGGAGGTCTGGAACGGTCTGCGCGTTCCGGAGGTCCTGCTGTCAGGTCACCATGAGAACATCGCCGAATGGCGGCGGGAGCAGGCGCTCAGGCGAACGGAGGAACGAAGGCCGGATATGATCCCTAAACCGTAAAAAACCCCCGGGCCGAAGGCTCCGGGGGGTTCGTTCTCCTCTAGGCGCAGAACACATGCCGCCCGATCGTTGTGATCACCGGCCTGCCGCGTATCCATTGATTTCTGGCGGTGACCGGATTGTAGTAGTAGATCGCCCCGCCGGTGGGGTCCCAGCCGTTGATGGCGTCTCCGGCCGCCTTGCGGGAGGACTCCGTCACGGCGGCGTTCCATTGCCCGTCCTGCATACAGGAGAACGCCCCGTTCTGGTAGATCACACCCGCCAGGGTGCCCGGAAACGACGGATGCCGCATCCGGTTGAGCACCACCGCGCCGACCGCCACCTGTCCGGTGTACGGTTCGCCCCGCGCCTCCGCCGAAATCAGCCGCGCCAGCAGCTCCAGGTCATGGCTGCGCGGGGCCCCCCCCCGGGGGGGCGCCCCCGCCCGCGGCGCCCAGCCGCTCGCGCAGCTGGGCGGCCCGCCGCGAGGCGAACTGCTCCACGGCGTCCGGGCCCGCGACCTCCTGCAAGAACTGCACCGCGTCGACCGACAGCGCCGCGTAGCCCTGGGCCAGCGCGGCCTGCCCGTGCGCGGTGACGACGTACCGGCGGGCGGGCCGTCCCCGGCGACCGGTACCGGTCGGGCTGACCTGGTGCACGGCGATCTGCTCGTCCCGCTCCAGCTCGGACAGGTGCCGACGCACACCGGTCGGGGTCAGGTCCAGCTGGTCGGCCAGGTCGGTGGCGCACACCGGCCCGTCGGCCGCGACGATCTGGAGGATCCGGCGACGGGTACCCGCCTCGTCAGGCCCGACCTCGGGCACCCGGCTGCCGAGCACGAGTGGCTGCGCGAGGGCGTCGGACCCGTCCGCCTGGGCGGCGGCTGGCGACCCGGCGGCGACAGCGGGGTGCAACGTCGCGGTCACTGCCTCACCACCCTCCGTCGGACACGCCCAAGCGAATAACACAACATCGTTGTTGTCAATATCGTAGCGCGCATCCGGGCCAGTCTCACCTCTCGCTCTCTGGCTCGCCCTGTGTACGGACCCGGGTCCGTGCTAGGGTGCCGGTAACGTCGGCCCGAACAGGCAAAGGACAAAGATGACCTTGCACGTACCCGTCCGAACGTCCAGGCGCACCGCGGGACTCTTGGTGGTCGTGGCGCTGGCAGCAGGCATGGCGGCCTGCTCGACCAGCCCGGTAGACGACCCCCCGACGAGCCGGACCGCCGACCCGGCCGACTCCGAACCCGCCGCGACGCCGTCGGACACCTCCGGGTTGACGGAGGTCGCCGAGCAGGCCCTGACGGCACTGCAGGGCGAGGACTACGCGGCGCTCGCCGAGCTGGTCGACCCAGACGAAGGCGTCGTCTTCGCGCCGTACTCGTGGATCGCGGACGACTCGGTGGTGCTGTCGGCGCAGGAGGTCAGCCAGCTGGGCACGTCGAGCACGACATACACCTGGGGGGCCCTCCCCAGCGGGGACCCCTTGGAGGCGACCTTCGCCGAGTACAGGGCGCACTACGTCTGCGGCACCTCGAAGTACGACTGGGAGGCCGACCCTGCCTGCTACACCGACGCTCCGCTGGTCGGCGTGGACCGGCGTCAGGTCGGCGAGGGCTCCTACAGCAGCAATATCTCCGAGCATTTCGGTCCGACGGCACACTGGGTCGAGTACGCCTTCCCCAGCTCTGACGGCTCCGTGGACTACTCAGCCCTCCGCCTGGTCTTCCGGGACCAGGACAAGACCTACTCGTTGATCGGCATCGTTCACGACGAGTGGGGACCCTGACCGTCAGCGCACGATGCCTGCGCGGTAGGCGAGGACCACGGCCTGGACCCGGCTCACTACGCCCAGCTTGACCAGCAGGGCCGAGACATGGCCCTTGACCGTGTTCTCCGTGATACCCAGGGTCCGCGCGATCCGCCGGTTGGAGTGCCCCTCGGCCAGCAGCAGCCAGATCTCCAGCTCGCGGGGGGACAACGCCTCCGCCAGGGCCTGGCCCTGGTCCGACGGTGACTCGCCACCCTCCCGAGCCGACCGTTCGAGCGCGATGTAGCGACTGACGACCTGGCGCGTCACGGCGGGGGCCAGCAGCCGGTCCCCGCGCACCACCTGCCGGACGGCGTCGACCAGTCCCTGCGGTTCCACGTCCTTGAGCAGGAAGCCCGAAGCACCAGCAGCGAGGCTCTCGAAGACGTACTCCTCGTCGTCGAACGTCGTGAGCACCACGACCTTCGTGGCGGACGTCTCCGGGTCGGCCAGGATCTGCCTGGTCGCTGCGATCCCGTCCAGGCCGGGCATCCGGATGTCCATGAGCACGACGTCGGGGCGCAGCGCGCGGGTCATCGTCACCGCGGTCCGACCGTCCCCGGCCTCGCCGACCACCTCCAGGCCCGGCTCGTTCCCCAGGACCAGGACGAACCCCAGGCGGACCATCACCTGGTCGTCGACCACGAGGACCCGGACGATCGGCGGGACCTCGTCGGTCAGCTCGTCAACCATGCTCGCACCCTCCATCCGGCCCCGTCGGGCCCTGCCTCGAGCGTGCCGTCGACCGTCCGCGCCCGCTCCCGCATGTTACGGATACCGTTCCCGCCAGGTGTGGGCTCGTCCGCGCCTGGCGGCGGGGGACGACGCGGTCCGGGGTCGGCGACCTCTACCTGCACGCCCCCGTCCGCTGCCAGGACGCTCACGCTGGCCTCGCGCGCCGCGGAGTGGATCAGCACGTTGGTCAGCGCCTCCCGCACGATCCGGGTCGCGGCCAGCGCGACGACCGGGGCCAGCGCCAGGTCGTCGCCCAGGTCCAGCCGGACCGTCAGCCCGGCGGCGCGCATCCGGGCGACCACCGCGCGCAGCTCGTCGAACGACCCGGCGGGCACGTGCTGTGCCACCTCCCGTGCCACGTCGTCGGGTCCACCGGACACCCGGCTGTCGGGTCCACCGGACACCCGGCTGTCGGGTTCGCTGTCTCGCAGGACGTGGACCGCCCGCCGCATGGAGTCCAGCGCCTCCTTGGCCTGGCCCCCGATCCAGCCGACCGCGTCGGCGACCGCCGCCGGGTCCCGGTCGGCCACGCGGTGCGCGGCCTGCGCCCGGACCGCGATGGCGGCCACGTGGTGCGCCACGACATCGTGCAGCTCGCGGGCGATCCGGGTGCGCTCGGCCTCCGCCGCCCGCCGCGCGTCGACCTCCCGCATGCGTTCGAGCTGCTCGTTGCGTTCCGCGAGCGTGCGCCCGAGGTCGGCCAGCCACTGGTTCTGCTCCGTCAGCACCGTCTGCTGGCGCTCCAGCCGGTGCACCAGCCAGCCGAACACCGCGCACACCCCGACCGCCGGGACGGTGAAGGCCAGCGCCGACAGGTCGAGCCGGTCGTTCCACAGGTAGGCCAGCTGGGCCCGCCGCCCACCCACCGGGACGCCCTGCCAGAGCGCGGCGAACCGCCCGCCGGTCTGCCGCAGCACCACCGCCGAGGCCGCCCCGCCCAGCATCGCCACCCACAGCGGCGCCCGCCCGGCACGGGTCACGCCGTAGCAGGCCAGGGCCAGCGGGACGAGCTGCACCTCGCTCAGTACCGGCCCGACCATCACCAGCGGGTACCCGACCGCGGTCACCACGAAAGCGGTCAGCGGCCAGCGGCGGCGCGTCGCCAGCACGGCGCAGGTGGCCCACAGCGCGCTGTACGCCATCGGTAACCACGGTCTCCACCACCCGATGTCTCTCGCCGCGGTGATCGCGACCCACCCGACGACGAGCACCGCCCCGGCCCCGAGCACGTCCTGTGCCAGGACCGGCAGCCGACGAAGACCCGTCATGGCACCACTATCTCGTGGCTCGTGGGTGCGGCGCTGGGACACGGGGTCTTCCTGCTTCTTCACCAGAGCCATCACCAGAGCACGGAGGCGTCCGGCACGAGCGCGGGGCAGGTGCCGCCGGGCTCGGTCGTCGGTTCGAAGTGCCACGGCTCGTTGGCGTAGACCTGGCACAGCCCGAACTGCCACCCGTGGCGCCTGAGCCAGGCGGCGGCCTCGGCCGGACCGACGTCGACGGCCAGGCCCTGCACGTGGGCCGACGCCTCGACCGGGGCGACGAGCCGACGGGCCTCGGCCGCGCCGACCTCGGCGGTCTTCTGGTCGAGGATCTCCTGCTGCCGGCTGGCGCTGCGCCGTCCGGAGGTGATAGTCAGCTCGATACCGTCCGCCCGCGCCGCCTGGCTCGCCTGGTCGAAGCGGCTGAGCAGGTCGGGGTCCAGATCACCGTGCGGCGGTTCCTGGGCGGATGCGACCATGCCGCCCCAGGTCAGGCCACCCCCGGCTGCGCCGGTCCCGACCACGCCCCCCAGGTAGGCCGCCACGAGGCAACCGACGAGCAGGAGACCGACCACCATCGCCGCCCAGCCCCAGCGGTGTGGCCTCGGGGCCAGCCGGTGCTGCCGTAGGTCGGGCTGGCCAGGGTCGACGCGGGCTGGAACCAGGACTGCCGACGATCCAGGACGTGGAGAAGGACTCATGCCGTCGACGCTAGGAGGCCGCGTCAGCCCTGTGATCCCCCGAAGGACGACCCCGGCACCCCACCTTGGTCGCGGTCCGTCGGGACCGGTCACGCAGACGATGCACCAGGTAGTGCTAGCCTGAACGGCACAGACCGGTCGAGTTCACCCACCAGCCCGGTACCGGGCGCACCGGCCAGAAGGACCGTCATGACTCTCCCACCGTTGCGCCGCGTCCTGCCGAGCGTCCTCGGCGTCGTCCTGGCGACCACCGGCCTGCAGGCCCTCACCCTGGCTGTCCCCGCCGCCGCCTGCGCCTGCGGGGCAGCGGCGCCGGTGGTCGACGACCCCGACGGGGCGGTGTCCATCGGCACGGAGCACGCGATCGTCTCGGCCGACGGCGGCACCGAGCAGATCGACATGCGGCTGGCCTTGGACACCCTGGCCAACGACGCCGGGCTCGTCTTCCCCACCCCGGCCCCGGCCACGGTCAGCCTGGGCGACCTCGACCTGTTCACCGCGATCAAGACGCAGACCGAGCCCAGGGTGGTCTTCGTCGCGGACAGCACCGGTGGAGGCCCGCGCTCGGGGGCCCAGGACGGCGCGGCTCCTCCCGTGGTGCTCGACGAGGTCCAGCTGGGGCCGCTGCACGCGACGACTCTGGCCGCGTCCGACGCCCAGGGCCTGGCCGACTGGCTCGACGTCAACGGATACGGCCTGGCACCGCAGGTACTGGACCTGCTGGAGAGCTATGTGCAGCGCGACTGGTACTTCGTCGCGCTCCAGATGACGGCCGAGGGCTCTCTGGACGGCGAGCTCGACCCGATCCGCTTCCGGTTCGACCGTCCCGCCGACGGCCTGGTGTACCCGCTCGCCCTGTCGCAGGCGGCGGCGGTCCCCCAGCAGGTCAACCTGTACGTGTTCGACGACCACCGGGCCGATGTCGCCTTCGTCGACCGCGGACCGGTCGACAGGTCCCTCGGTGGCACCCCGCTGTGGGCGGGCCCGGTGGACCACCCCGACCTGGTCGGTCTCGGCGCCTACCTCACCACCTACTCGCTGGACTTCTACGACCCGGCCACCCAGGTGCTCGGCGACCTCGCCTTCCCCCGGGCAGCCAACGACGACGAAGTGATCCCGGTCGTCTACCGCACCAGAGCGCAGCAGCCCGCCGACCTCAGCCAGACCGAAGAAGGCACCCCAGGCAGCTCGTCCGGCACACCCCTCGGCTGGATCCTGCTCTACGTCGGCCTGGTGACCGCGGTCGTCACCACCGTCGCGGTGGTCGTCCTGCGCCAACGCAGGGCGCTCCGGTCCTCCGGCGCGCCAGCACCACGGTCGTAGACAGCGAGCGGGTTTCTCCAGCACGGCCCAGGTCGCCTCCGCACTGGTCGACCTGCTCGTCGGGCAGGACCGCGCCCACCTGGACAGACTCGCCGACCTGCTGGACGACGGCCAGGTGATCGGCCGCAGCAGCGGCTATTGAGCCGCACCCTGCGCCGACCCAGGTCCTTGATGGTCTCGATCGCCAGGGCCTCGGTGCCCGCGGCGCGGTCCAGCGTCTTCGGCGGGCGGTCGACCAGCTGCACCAGCCGGTGCAGACGCCGGTTTCGGTCCTGAGTTTCGGGCGACGGCCACCAGGTAGAACACCGTTCATCGGTTCGCCCAGGGCTCGCGAAGAGGTATCTGCCCGGTGTTCCAGCCAGCGACGGCACCGGGTGGGGAGAACGGCAACCACAGGCGCACCGATGTGCCCTCGCCCAGGCGGGAAGACAGCTGGACACGGCCACCGTGCCGCTCGACGATGGTACGTACCAGGGACAGGCCCAGGCCCGTACCGGGCAGGCCGCGGGCGTTGGACGCCCGCTTCAGCTCGTCCCACACAGCGGCGACCTCGTCGACAGGTATGCCCTGCCCAGTGTCGGCGACCTCCAGGAGAACTCCGCCGGAGTCCTCCATACCCCGCAGGACGACTGACGCGCCCACCGTGGAGTACTTCACCGCGTTGTGCACCACGTTGTACACGGCGAGGAACAGCAGGTCCACGTCTCCGGCCACGTCAGCCACCCGCCACGGCACGGTCGGCAGCTCGGTGCGGATGGACCGTGGGCCCCACGCCGGGTTCGCCGCCAGCTCGTCCTCGATCATCGCCACCACGTCGGCGACCAGCTGCTCCATCGCGACCGGGGCCACCTCGATGGGGGCGGTCTCCAGGTCGGCCAGCTTGCGCAGGTCGGACACCAGCGATGCGATCCGGGCCGACTGGGCGTCGATCACCGCGACCGGAGAGCCGTCAGCCCCTGCCTCCCGGATCGCGTCGACCGACGCGCGGATCGCGGTCACCGGGTTCTTCAGCTCGTGGTCCAGCCGGGACAGGAAGGTCTGGTGCACGGCCCGGGCGTCGACCGCCCACCGGGCGTGAGCCTGGGCTACTGCCGTGTGGACCGCCTGCGCTGTGCTCGCCGCCTGCCGCACCCTGGCCCGACGGCGTGCCTGCAGCGCCCAGACCAGCACACCGAGCAGCACCGAGACCATGACGCCGCTGCCCATCACGACGGTGACGATCCGCCCCGAGACCCGGATGATCTCAGCCTGCGGGTTCCACGGCCGGACGAGCCCGACGACGATCCCCACGACCGCGGGCGACAGCACCAGCGCCCACACCGCGCGCCAGCGGCGCTCGGAGACCGACGGCACAGCCACGACAGGCCGGGCCTGGTCCGTCCCAGCCCCGGTACTCATCCCCGTGTCACCTCGGCACAGAACCGGTACCCGGCGCCGGGGACCGTCTCGACGAACCGCGGCACCCCGCTCTCCCCCAACGCCCGGCGCAGCTCGGCGACCCGTTGGTCCACCGCCCGGGTTGCGGTGGGGAACGTGTACCCCCACAGCGCGGCGAGCAACCGGTCCCGGGTGTGCAGCTCGCCAGGACGCGCCATCAGGTAGTCCAGCAGCATCGCGGCGCGCGGCGTCAGCGCCAGCTCTCTGCCGTCCAGGGTGGCGCGGCGGGTGTCCCGGTCCATCCGCAACCCGTCGGCGACCAGCACCGACGCCGTGGTCAACGGCTGCCCTCCGACCCGCTGGCGACGCAGCACCCCACGCACCCGGCTCAACAGCTCGCCCGGGTCGAACGGCTTGTTGACGTAGTCGTCGGCGCCCTCGTCGATCGCCGCGGCCCGGTCGGCCGCCTCGCCGTGCTGGGTGAGCAGCACCACCGGCGTCCAGTCTCCCGACTGCCGCAGGTGACGCAGCATCTGCCTGCCGTCCATGACCGGCATCATCACGTCGCAGACCACCACGTCGGGACGGTGCGTCCGAGCCGCGTCCAGCCCGGCCGCTCCGTCGGCAGCGACGACCACCTCGAACCCGGCCCGCTCGAAGAACGGCGCCAGTATCGACGTGATGGCCTCCTCGTCGTCGACCAGGAGCAGCACCTGCCTGCCTATCGCGGACCTCTCGCCCACAACACCTCCAAACCTGGACCTGAGCGGCCGTGCCACCCGCTCGCTACGCTGCCCATTGTGGCTAGTCCGCCGGGTCTTCGTGGAGCCTAGCCACGACTCGCCTCGGCTCGGCCGAGCCAGGTCCCTCTCCCGACATCCGACCGGGACAGGCCGACCGAAGCTGACGGACTACGGAGTTCGCGACGACCGTATCGCCGGTCTAGTCGGCGTATCCCTGGTAGGTGGCTGCGACCAGAGAACCCACCATGAGCTGGTGGTCGAAAAATGGTGTGACCGCACAATATCCAATCCCCTCCCCGGCAGTCAGCTGTGCAGCGCTGGCGAACCAGACGTGGTCCTGTCCGAACACATATCCGTTAGAAAAGCTCTTGCTGCCCGACGCGCCACGCGCTACCCAGTCGTAGCCAGCGGTCGTCGCAACACCTTTGAACTTTCCTTCGCAACGGGCGATCTGGTTGTCGTACTCGTTGACGATCGTGTCGACGTACGCCGCCGGCCAGGTGAAGGTGGCGACGATCTCCACGAAGTGCGGGTCGGCACAGTCGATCGGTTTAGCGTCGGACAGGTCGTAGGTGTCAGGCAGCTGTAGGTAACAGGTGCCGGGCTTGATGTCCTGGGGCAGCACGTAGTCTGCCGGGATATCCCGGTCGACGGCCCCTTTGCTCCGGCTGTTGGGGCCGGAGGTGGTGCTGGTGGGCAACACGCTCGGTGCCGTGTCGGGGCTGGACGATGCTGTGGGCCTGCTCGAGGCGGCTGGGGAATCGGAGTCGCCTGTCGGAACCTCGACGTTGCACGCTCCCGCACCCAGCCCGACGGCCAGGACCAAGATGGGCGCAAGCAGTGCGCCGGTCGTTCTTGTCTTCATGGTTCTCTCCAACAGTATTTCATCGGTCCGACCTGGAACAAGTCGTCTCCAGGCACAGACCACCCTATCTTGGCGCAGCACCGTTTCCGACCATTATCGTGTACCAGTGCTGTAGCACCCGTGCCAGTCTCGTCACAGCTGTACCAGTCCTGGCACACCTGTCACAGATCTGAAACACGATGCCCCTACCCGACCGATCAGGCAGGTTCCAGGTCTCTCCAGCCGCGGGCCTTGGCGGCGGCCGTGGCTAGTACGCCGATGACGGTGCTGGGGGATTCCAGGCGGCCCGCCAGGACCCCGGCCACGGCCTCGTCCAGGGGTACCCAGACGGGGACCATCGTGGCTTCTTCGTCGGTGCGGTCGAAAGGCTGCGGGGTCGGTGACAGGTCCCGGGCCAGGAAGATCGTGATGTGCTCCGACGAGCCGCCTGGGCTGGCGTACATCTGGGTCAGGCGCCACCAGGACGCGGCCTGCAGGTCGGCTTCCTCGGCCAGCTCGCGGACCGCTGCGTCCAGCTCGGGCTCACCGGCGACGTCGAGCAGGCCCGCGACCGGTTCCCACAGCACCCGGCGCACCGGGTGGCGGTACTGGGACTGCAGCAGCACCCGGTCCTGGTCGTCCAGGGCGATGACGACGACCGCACCGGTGTGGGCGACGTAGTCGCGGACCACTGTGGCCACGCCCAGGTCTACCCGGTCGGAGACCACGTCGAAGATCCGGCCGTGGAAGACCGCGTCGTGGCTGAGGACCGGGTAGTCACCGGGCTGGTCGCACAGCGGCTGATCCGCAGACGCGTACGGGTCGGTCATCGCTGTGGTTCCACCTCGAGCAGGCGGGTCTCGCGCTGGCGGGCCAGGGCCGCGCCGATCAACCCGGCGAACAGGGGGTGCGCCCGGGTGGGGCGGGACTTGAACTCCGGGTGGGCCTGGGTGCCGACGTAGAACGGGTGGGTCTGGCGCGGCAGCTCCACGAACTCCACCAGCGAGGTGTCCGGGGAGGCCCCGCTGACCCTCAGACCGGCGGCCTCCAGCCGGTCGCGGTAGGTGTTGTTCACCTCGTAGCGGTGCCGGTGACGTTCGGAGACCTCCGTCGTGCCGTACGCCTCGGCCACGACCGAACCGGGGGTGAGGTGGGCGGTATAGGCCCCCAGGCGCATGGTGCCGCCCAGGTCGCCCTGACCGTCGACGATCGCCTCCTGCTCGGCCATCGTCGCGATCACCGGGTGGGGGGTGCTCGGGTCGAACTCCGACGACGAGGCGTCGTCCAGGCCCAGCACGTCACGGGCGAACTCGATGACCATGCACTGCAGGCCCAGGCAGATGCCCAGGGTCGGCACCTGGTTCTGGCGGGCCCAGCGCAGCGCGCCCACCTTGCCCTCGATCCCCCGGATACCGAACCCGCCGGGCACCAGCACCGCGTCCACCCCGGTCAGGGCCCGGTGCGCGGTCTCAGGGGTCTGGCAGTCGTCGGACCGCACCCAGCGCAGCCTCACCTTCGCGTCGTGGTGGAACCCCCCGGCGCGCAGCGCCTCGGAGATCGACAGGTAGGCGTCGGGCAGGTCGATGTACTTGCCGACCAGTGCGACCTCGACCTCGTAGGCCGGGTGGTGCACCTGGGTCAGCAGCGCGTCCCAGACCGTCCAGTCCACGTCCCGGAACGGCAGGCCCAGGCGCTGCACGACGTAGGCGTCCAGACCCTCGGTGTGCAGCACCCGCGGGATGTCGTAGATCGACGCGGCGTCCGGTGCGGTGACCACGCCGGGCAGGTCCACGTCGCACATCAGGGCGATCTTGCGCTTGGTCGGCTCGGGCACCGGCCGGTCGCAGCGCAGGACGATCGCGTCGGGCACCACACCGATGGAACGCAGCGCCGCGACCGAGTGCTGGGTCGGCTTGGTCTTCAGCTCGCCCGACGGCCCGATATAGGGCACCAGCGAGACGTGCAGGAAGAACACGTCGTCCCGGCCCAGCTCCTGACGTACCTGCCGGGCGGCCTCCAGGAAAGGCAGCGACTCGATATCGCCCACCGTGCCGCCGATCTCGGTGATGACGACGTCCACGTCGTCGGCGGCCTGCTGACGCATCCGGGCCTTGATCTCGTCGGTGATGTGCGGGATCACCTGCACCGTGTCGCCCAGGTACTCCCCGCGCCGCTCCCGGGCGATGACCGCCGAGTAGACCTGGCCGGTGGTGACGTTGGCCGACCCGTGGAAGTCCTCGTCGAGGAACCGCTCGTAGTGGCCGACGTCCAGGTCGGTCTCCGCCCCGTCGTCGGTGACGAACACCTCACCGTGCTGGAACGGGTTCATCGTGCCCGGGTCGACGTTGAGGTAAGGGTCGAGCTTCTGCATCATCACCCGCAGGCCCCGGCTGCGCAGCAGCCTGCCCAGGGACGATGCGGTCAGGCCCTTGCCCAGTGAGGAGGCGACACCTCCGGTGACGAAGATGTGCCGGGTGGTGTGGTCCGGCCGACCAGCGAATCGCGTGCGCTCTGTCACGGGCTTCGATGGTACGGCACCGGAGGCCGGTCTCCTCACTGTGCGCGCCGACTGCCGGGTGTCCGGCGGCCCCGACGGTCACGGACCAGCTGGACGAGGTCCCGCACCCCGGTCCGGTCGCCGACGTACAGTACCGCGACCATCATCACCAGCCCGACCAGCGCCGCCCCGCCACCGGCGGCCACTCCCTGCCAGATGCCCTTGCCGAGCAGCATGACGACCGTATCGGCCACCCAGCGTCCGGCGACCGCGGCTGCCACCGCACCCAGCACCACCGCCCCCGAGGTGCGGACCAGTCCGGCGACCGCGGGCCGTCCCGCCACCCGGGCCACGACCACCGCCGCGACCACCCCGCCGACTGCGACGCCCAGCGCGTAGGCGGCGGAGAGCATGGTGATGAGCTGGACCGGCAGCCTCGTCACCAGGCCGACGACCATCAGCACCCCGGCCAGCGCCCACCCCACCGAGCCGACCACCAGGGCCGCCTTGGCGTGCTGCAGGGCGAACAGGGTGCGCTGCCCCTGGTACATCAGGGCATGGCCCGGCAGCCCGACGACCGTCCAGGTCAGCGCGATGGTCATCATGCCGACGACGTCGACCTTGTCGACCCCCTGCCGGGACGCCAGCACGCCGAAGACCACCGCCACCGCCGGAGCGGCCGCCGCCAGCACCGCCGCGCCCGTTCCTGTCGCGACGACCACCGCCCGGGCCGTGAGGGCCGACAGCGCCGCGAAGCGGTCGCGGGCCTCTTCCTGGGCCCAGGCCGACAGCCGGGGGAAGGCCGAGGTCAGCAACGGGATGGCGAACACGGCGACCGGCAGGATGTAGACCTGCTGGGTCCACACCCACACCGTGTACGACCCCTCCTGGTCGCCCGCGCTGGTGGCCAGCATCACCACGAGCGTCAGCGCCTCGCCCACCGCGACCCCAGCGATCCCGGCAACCATCAACGACCGCAGACGGGCCCCGAGGCCGGGCGGGAAGCTCAGCCGAGGCGCCGGTAGGTAGCCGATCCGGGCGACCGCGACCAGGGCCGGGACGCACATCGCCACGACACCGGCCGTCGTCCCCCAGGCCAGCACCTCCAGCGCACCCGTCGCCAGCGCCTCGGGGTCGGAGATCTCGTGGTGGGCCAGCCGTCCGTACCACAGGTAGGTGCCGATGACGACGAGCGACGACAGCAGCGGGGTGAACGCGGGCCAGAAGAACCGGCGGTGCGCCTGGAGCACCGCGTTGGCCAGCACGGTAAACCCGTACAGCGGTACCTGCACCGCGAACACCAGGAGGAAGAACTGGGTGGTCTGGCGCAGGGTCCCCAGGTCGACGCCTGCCTTTGCGTTGAGGTTGAGGGCGATGGCGATCGGACCGGAGGCCGCCGCCAGCACCAGGCCCAGCGGTACCAGCAGCACCAGCACCCAGCCCATCGTCCCGGCGATGATCTGGCGGGTCTGGTCGCGGTCTCTCCGGGAGATCGGCCCGGCGATCAAGGGGATCAGCGCCACGGCCAGCGTCCCCCCGACGACGATCTCGAACAGCAGGTTCGACATGGTGTTCGCCCGGTTGTAGGCGTCACCGATGTTCCCGGCCCCCACCGTCCCGGCCTGGGTCATCTGGCGCACCATGCCGAGCACCCGACTGACGACGGTAAGGACGGCGATCATCGCCGCAGCGCCCAGCAGGCCCTGACGCATGCCTCGGCCCTGCACCGTCGTGGGGTCGGTGTGATCGGCCTGGCTCACCTGGGGTGCGCCTTCTGGCCGACCACCGACTCCGACGACGGCACTGTCGACGACCCTGTCGGTGGCACCGGTCCCGCGGTCCTCCCCCAGGCGTCGATCTCCCGCAGCACCGGGGTGCGTTCGATCACCCGGGTGAAGCTGATCTTCTCGCTGGCGACCGTCAGCCCGGCCTCCGCGGCCAGCAGCGCCCAGCGCACCGCGGGCGGGGCCGCCGCCGCGACCCCGACGGCGAGTACCGCGCCCAGCGCGTTCGCCCCGGCGTCACCGAGCATGTCCCGACCCGCCAGGTCCGCCGGGGCCACAGCCCCGCCAGCACCGAGCACGGCACCACCGACGGCGGCAGCCGGGCCACCCGCCGCGAGCAACCCCGGGACGTGCGCCGCCCCGGCTTTCAGCGCCCGGCCAGGCCGCAGGTCCAGCAGGTTCAGCAGGTTGGCGCTGATCGCGACGCACGCTCCTGTGCCGCACCAGTCCACGGTCCTGGCCAGCCGCGTGGTGCCCGACCGGGGCAGCAGCGCCGCGGCGGCCAGCGCCCCGACCCCGATGCCGAGCACCTTCGCCCCGCCGGTGGTCAGCTCGCCGTGCGCCATCGCGGTCAGGTGCCCGCGCAGCCCCTTGCGGCGGTCCGTGGGGTCCTCGCCCAGGTCGTCCAGCAGCCCGAAGCCCAGCCCGGCGGTCCCGGCGACGGCCACCGCCCCGGCCACCCGGGGCTGCCCGGCAGCCAGCGCCCCGGCGACACCGCCCGCGACCAGCCCGACACCCAGCGCCGGACCCTCCATCAGGCTCACCGGGTCCCCGGCATGGTTGGTCCGGGTCCAGCGGGCCGCACCGCCCGGCGGTCGGGCGGCCAGCACCCGACGGGTCACCGTGGCACCCACGGCCCCGACCAGTGCACCGACGAGGGTCTGTCTCATCCTTCGGCCCCGTCCGGGACGGGCGGCGTCACCCGGGGCGGCAGCACCGTCTCGCCGTCGCCGTGACCGTAGTGGCCGACCTTCCCGGCGATCTGCGCGGCCAGCGCCATCGGCACCGCCACCTGGGCGGAGGTCGCCGAGATCCCGGACACGCTGGCCACCGTGCTGGACAGCGTCGGGTCGGCCAGCAGCGCGTCGACCAGGCTGCCCTTGGCGCGGGCGCCGTCGACCAGCACCGCACCGTCCGACTCCTGCTGGGCCGCGGCGACGACCGCGAGCCGGGCTGTCTGCACCCCGTCGCTCGGCGCGGCCCTGGGCTTCACGGGGGGGGCGACCACCACGACCGAATCGGCTGGCAGCGTGAGGTCCCCGTTTTTGGTCACCAGTGCGTTGTCGCTGGTGGTGAGGATGCCGAGCAGGCTCTTCGCCGAGTCGGAGAACGTGGTCGGGTTGGCGCTGTCGGCCCCGGTCAGCGCCCGCACCAGGCTGGTGGCCAGCGTGACATCGGTGGTGGCGTCCTGGGGCGCGGGGTTGAGGTGCTGGCTCAGCAGCCCGGACAGCTGCCTGCGGTAGGCCGCGCTACCCGGATCGGTCCAGGTCTCGGTGAGGGTGATGTGACCGGTGATGTCCGCCCCGGCCTGCATGAGCCGGACGTCCACCGCCCGGAGGGTCGCCTCGGGCACCGGGCCGAGGCTGATGATCGCGACCCGGTGGCCGGTGAGCCGGTCGGCGAGCAGCTCGGGGGCCGCCTCGACGACGAACGACCGCTCGTCGTCGCGGGCCTGGACGGCGGAGTCCCGCTCGCTGCGCAGGGTGTCCTTCTCCTGGCGCAGCTGGGCGACCTGGCCGGTCAGGGACTGGCCGATGGTCTGCTCCAGCGGTCCGGCACCCAGCACGATGCCCACGGCCAGCGCGAGGAACACCGATATCAGGGAGACGATGTGGTAGCGGAAGTCGATCACGGTATGGCTCTCCCAGGACAAGATGTGCGTCGGATCATGACCCACCGCCGAACAGGTGGCGGACCCAGGACAGCAGGTCGTCCCAGCGGGCCCCGAGCAGACCCCCGAACGTCTGCCCGGCCTCGGTCGAGGCCAGCGCGGCGATCAGCGCGACCAGACCAGCGACGGCCAGCAGCCCGACCTGGAAGTTGGAGATGCGGTGCCGGTACAGCCGGGACACGCCCTTGGCGTCCACCAGCTTGCCGCCGACCCGCAGCCGGGTCAGGAAGGTCGAGGCCATGCCCGCCCGCCCCTTGTCCAGGAACTCGACCAGGGTGGCGTGCGTGCCGACCGCGACGATGAGCTCGGCGCCCTTGTCGTCGGAGAGCAGCATGGCCACGTCCTCGCTGGTACCGGTGGCCGGGAACAGCACGTACGGCACGCCGAGCGCCTCGACGCGGTCCTTGCCCGGGGCACGGCCGTCCCGGTAGGCGTGGATGACGACCTCGGCACCGCAGCCCAGCGCCTTGTCGGAGACTGAGTCCATATCGCCGACGATCATGTCCGGCTTCCAGCCGGCCTCGATGATCGCGTCGGCCCCGCCGTCCACGCCGATCAGCACCGGGTGGTACTCGCGGATATACGGCCGCAGGGTGACCAGGTCTTCTTTGTAGTGGTAGCCGCGCACCACGATGAGTACCTGACGGCCGTCCAGCGGGGTGCGCACATCGGGCACGCCGATACCGTCGAGCAGCAGCTCGCGCTCCTGGCGCAGGTATTCCATGGTGTTGGCGGCGAACGACTCCAGCTGCACCGACAGGCCCTCGCGGGCGGCGGCCATGGCGGTGGCGACGGTCTCGTCGGTCTGGAGGACGCCCTCGGCCACCAGCGTGTCACCGTCGTAGACGGCGCTGTCCTCGATGCGCAGGCTGTGGCCCTCGGGTATCGCCATGACGTCGGGCCCCAGGTCGTCGACCAGCGGCACACCCGCGTCGAGCAGGATGCCCGGGCCGAGGTTGGGGTACCGACCCGAGGTGGACTTGGCGGCGTTGAGCACCATCGCGGGCTGGCAGGCCACCAGCGCCTCGGCCGACACCCGGTCGATGTCCAGGTGGTCGATCACCGCGATATCACCGGGCTGCAGACGCTTGGTGAGGTTCTTGGTCCGCGGGTCGACCCGGGCCGGGCCGACCAGCACGTCGCTGCGCTGGGCCGCGCTCTGTTTCTTCGCGAAAAGTCTCATCGTCGCTTATGATCCCACGTCGCAGCGGTCCTCACGTGGTCCAAGAGCTCACCCGGTCCAAAAGTTCGGCGGCGTGGGCCCGGGCGGTCTGCGAGTCCTGGCCGGACAGCATCCGGGCCAGCTCGGCCAGCCGGTCGTCCCCGTCGACCTGGTGGACGTCCGAGGCGCGCACCACCCCGTCGGAGCGGGTCACCACCAGGTGATGGTCGGCGAACGCGGCGACCTGCGCCAGGTGGGTGACGACGAGCACCTGGGTGCTGCGGCCCAGCTGGGCCAGACGCCGGCCGACCTCGACCGCGGCCCGCCCGCCGACGCCCGCGTCCACCTCGTCGAAGACGAACGTACCGGCCAGACCGTCGGAGCCGTCCGCCGCCAACGACACGGCCAACGACACCTCCAGGGCCAGCATCACCCGGGACAGCTCCCCGCCGGAAGCGGCCCGGGCCAGCGGCAGCAGCGGAGCGTCCGGGTGGGCGGCGAACAGCATCTCCACCTGGTCGGCCCCCCACGGGCCGGGGTCAGCCGGGCCGACCCGGACCTCGAGGCGGGCGCCGGACATGGCCAGCCCGGACAGCTCGTCGCTCACCGCGGTGGACAGCTGGGCCGCCGCGGCCTGGCGCCCCTGGGTGATCTGGGCCTGGAGACCGGTCAGCCGGGCGTCGGCCTGGGCCAGGTCGGAGCGCAGCGCCGCGACCCGGTCCTGGCCGCCGTCCAGGTCGAGCAGGCGCAGCCCGGCGTCCGAGGCCCAGGCCAGCACGGCCGCCACGTCCGGACCGTGGGCCCGGGTCAGCGTCGCCAGCTCGGCCCGGCGGCGCTGGGCGGTCTCCAGCGCGGCCGGGTCCGCGGCCAGGCCGTCCACGTAGGCCGCCAGCTCGGTGACCGCGTCGGCCAGCAGGTAGCCCACCTCGGCGGTGCGCCGGGCCAGCTCGGCCAGCACGTCGTCGTGGCCGGACACCTGCTCCAGCGCCCGCAGGGCCGTCTGCACGTGGGCCTCGGCGCCGAGGTGGGTGTCGTCGACACCGGCCAGGGCTTCGTGCGCGGCGGTCGACGCTCCGCGCAGGTCTTCGACGTGGGCCAGCCGTTCGACCAGGCGGGCCAGCTCGGTATCTTCTCCGGGCTGCGGGTCGATGCGCTCCACCTCGTCGAGGCCCAGCCGCAGCAGCTCGGCCTCCCGACGACGCTCGTCGGCCCGGGCCACCAGGTCAGCCAGGTCGGCGGCCAGGTCCTGGCGGGCGGTCCAGGCCCGGCGGTGGTCCACCACCAGGTCCTGGTGGGACGGTCCGGCGAAGTCGTCCAGCGCCTCACGCTGGCGGGCCGGGGCCCGCAGCTGCATCTGGTCGGCCTGGCCGTGCACCGTGACCAGGGCCGCGGCGACCTCGCCCAGCACCGCCTGCGGCACGCTGCGTCCGCCCAGGAAGGCCCGGGAGCGACCCGGGCTGCCGTCGGACGCGGGTGTCATGGTGCGCACGACCAGCAGCTCGTCGCCGTCCAGCGCGGCCCCGGCCTCAGCCGCCTGGGCCGCCGCGGTGCTGCCCGGCGGTACGACGAACCGCCCCTCGGCCGCCGCCGACGTCGCACCGGTGCGCACCAGAGAAGCGTCGGCCCGGCCCCCGGTGAGCAGGTTCAGCGCGGTGAGCACCATCGTCTTGCCCGCACCGGTCTCCCCGGTGAGCACGACAAGACCCGGTCCCAGCGGGACCGTCGCGTCGGCGATCACCCCGAGGTTCTCGATGCGCAGCTCGGCGATCACTGGGCGGTCTCCTGGGTCGGGGCGGTCTCCTGGATCGGTCCTGGGATGGTGCCGTTGGTCCGTCGCCAGCCTTCCACCGGCAGCGCGTACTTGTGCACCAGCCGGGTGGTGAACGGTGCCGGGCTGAGCCGGGCCAGGCGGACCGGCCGGTCGGTGCCGCGCACCTCGATCCGGTCGCCCGTGCCGACCCGCAGCGTGCGGCGGCCGTCGCAGGTGATCACCCCGCTGGTGGCCGAGTCCTCCAGCACCAGCAGGGTCACGACCGACGACGGTCCGACCACCAGCGGCCGGGCGAACAGGGCGTGCGCGCCCAGCGGCACCACGATCATGCCCGCCACGTCCGGCCACACCACCGGCCCGCCGCCGGAGAAAGCGTGCGCGGTGGATCCGGTCGGGGTCGCCACGACCACCCCGTCGCAGCCGAAACGTTCCAGCCGCCGGTCGTCCACCTCGATCCCGACGTCGAGCATCCGGGACGGTTCCGCCTTCTCCAGGGACACCTCGTTCAGCGCCCAGCCGTCGGTCTGCTGTCCGTCGGCGCTGGTCAGGCTCAGTGCGACGGTACTGCGTTCCTCGACCTCGTAGTCCCCCGCGGCCAGGCGCCGCACCGCCCCGGCGATATCGTCCGGTTCGACCGCAGCCAGGAACCCGAACCGGCCCAGGTTCACCCCGAGCATCGGCACCCCGGCCTCCCGGGTCAGCTCGGCGGCCCGCAGGATCGTCCCGTCACCACCCAGCACCACGGCCAGCTCGAAGGGCGGCAGGTCCGCGGCGATGGTGTCGTCGGTGGCCAGCACCGGCTCGATCCCGGCGACGGCCAGCTCGGCCAGTACCACCTCGGTCGCGGTGGCCGCCGCCGCGCGACTGGTGTGGCGCACGACGAGGGCGCGCCGCGTCACCGGGCACCTGCCGCACTGTTGAGCGCTGCACCGTCGAACGCAGCACTGTCGAGCAACGCTGCACTGTCGAGCAACGCATCGTCGGGTACTACGTCGTCGAGCACTGCGTCGCCGGTCTCCGTGTTGTCGAGCACCATATTGTCGAGCACAGCATTGCCGAACACCGCGGCCAGCAGGTCACCGTGCGGCACACCGTCAGCCGGACCGCGGGTCAGCCACAGCGGGTACTCCAGGTTCCCGGCCGGTCCGGGCAGGGTGCTGGCGACCAGCCCCCGGGCAGCGAGCCCCAGGTTCTCTGCGACCGTCAGGACACCGGCCACAGCCCGACGGCGGGCCGCCGCGTCGCGCACCACCCCCCCAGAGCCGAGCGCCGCCCGGCCCACCTCGAACTGCGGTTTGACCAGCACGACGAGGTCTGCCCCCGGTGCGGCGACGCTGGCCACCGGCCCCAGCACCAGGCGCAGCGAGACGAACGACAGATCGGCGACCACCAGGCCCGGGGCCGGGTCCACGTCGCCGGGGGCCAGGTCGCGGGCGTTGACACCTTCGCGCAGCTCGACCCGTGGGTCGGCGGCCAGCCGGGCATCGAGCTGACCGTGCCCCACGTCCACGGCGACGACCCGCCGGGCACCCCGGCGCAGCAGCACGTCGGTGAAGCCGCCGGTAGACGCACCCACGTCCAGGCAGTGGCGACCCGCGACGTCCGGACCAGACCCGGGACGGTATGCCCAGGCGTCCAGCGCCCCGGCCAGCTTGTACGCCGCCCGCGAGACGTAGTCCGGGTCCGTGGGGTCGGCGACCACCCGCAGCGGCGTGTCGTCGCCCACCCGGGTCGCGGCCCGGCTGACCGGTGCCGGACCGACCCGCACCCGCCCGGCAGCGATGAGCGTCTGGGCGTGCCGCCGCGACCGGGCGAACCCGCGCTCGACCAGCGCGACGTCCAGCCGCGCCGTCACCGGTCACCACCAGACTGGGCACCGCTGGACTGGGCACCGCCAGACTGGGCCAACCGGTCCTGCAGCCGCTGGTGAGCGTCGTCGAGCAAGGCCACCTGCGCCGACGGCGGCAGGTCGGCTACCCCCACCAGACCGTCCAAGACCGCATCCACCGCCGCGTCCTGGGTCCACGACGGCACAGCGCCGCCCGCAGGCTGGTTCTGCTCACCGTGCACCGGACCACGCTACCGCCAGCCCGTCCCGTACCGGGCACCGACCGGTCCCACACATACCACCACCGGCCGTGCAGACCGGGCACCGTCGCCGGTCACGGCTTACCGAGCGACGCGGCCTGGTCCGCGGTGAGCGGAACGACGCGGTTCCACAGGACGTCGCGGCTGCCCGGGTCGCGGGTCTCGATGCAGTACGGCGCGTCGGCGTAGCACCACACCTGGATCTCGTCGGTGACGAAGGTGGTGCCCCGCTCGACGTTGTCTACGGTCCACGGCTGCTCCTCCTCGGCTATCTGTGAGACGGAGTCGCGGGTGAGGTAGGTCCGCCAGGCCGCGGGGCCGTCCTGCGCGGTCTGCCACCGGGTGACGATCACCTTGTGCGCGCCGTCCGACGGCCACCTGCAGGTGAACTGCTCGGCAGCCTCGGAGGTGGGTCCCAGGTCGGTGGACGTTTTCTTGCACGTCAGGGGCTTGATGCCGTCCGCGGCCGGAAATGCCTGTTCGGCGGTCTCGATATTCCGGAAGAACTCAGCTGCTTGATCGGCAGTGAGCGGAGCGATGCGGTCGATGATACTTGCGTCCTGAGCATCCCAGATCAGGATGCAGTAGGGGGCATCGACATAGCACCAAACCTTGATATCTCGGAAGTCTCGGGTAAAGAGCACACCACGCTCCACGCCGTCGACCATCCACGGCTCCTCTGTCTCGGTGCGGTTACTGCCTCGATACGCCTGGGCGGCGTCCTGTGCAGTGATCCACCGACCGATGTACACTGACGAGTCCGACCAGCTGCACTTGTATCCCTCGTAAGCTCCGAGCAGGTAATCAAACTCCTCGTCCGAGACCGAGCATTTCAGCGGTTCGGATCCATCTGCAGCCGGGAAGGCTCGTTTAGCGGCCGACAGGTCCCACTCGGCAGTCGGGTCGGTCACAGGATGTGTGCTGAGCCAAGCCGCGACCCGCTGGATTTGAGGGGCGGACAAGGTGCCGAACTCTTGCATATGAGACTTAGACCTTGCATGCAGGCAGACCGGAATATCGTTGTAGCAGTAGGCCGAAGCATAGCCGGATCTGGTAAACATCGTCCCGACGACGTCACCGTCAACATTTTTCCAGGTGCCGTTATTCTTATATCTATGATCGCCAACGAACCGAGCCTTAGCCGATTCCACGTCTTGGTACAACTGAAGGTGAGGAGGGTTAGTTGTGCCCGTAACCGAGCAGTACTCATCGTAGAGCACGCCGTAAGACACCCGCGTTCCCGTCGTGTGGCACTTGTCTGGGTCAGGCGGCGCGAAGGCGTACTGCACGGCCCGGCTGCCTGCGAACTCAGGGCAGTCGTCGCTGGACCCGTCCCAGCAGGTGAGCGGGCTTCCGGAGGCAGTGGGGTCAGGTTTGTCGTCGCGGTTGATGAACAGCACGGTGCCGATGGCGAGCGCGACGACCAGGATCCCGCCGAGGATCCCGACGAGGGCCTTCTTGTTCGTGGGTCTCTTCGGCGTGCTGGGGTCGTCGGGCTCCGCGGACAG
>Ga0099364_10004247_pt1 | contig 21776 bp, 16 predicted proteins | sample TergutTh196P3_FD_73070 | JGI IMG/M metagenome (GOLD analysis project Ga0099364, IMG submission 73070) | Microcerotermes parvus P3 segment gut microbial communities from Pointe-Noire, Republic of the Congo - Th196 P3 | ecosystem: Host-associated > Arthropoda: Insects > Digestive system > Gut ... | reverse complement strand
CATCACGACTTCGACCTGTTTTTTGTCCAATCGGGCGAGAATCTCCTTCGCCTGATCCTGCGGAATGCTAATCAGGAAAACCGCCGCCTTGCGTATGTTGTTCTGTGCCATTATGTATGCGTGTCCGTTTCGTTTCTATCAATGAGGTAGAAATAAGGTTGTTTCCATCGTGTCATCTATGCACATAATACCAAGCCCAATCATCCTCTGGGTCCCCGCTTTCGCGGGGATGACGGGGGTTGAAGCGTCGGGACTCGACACGGTTCACATTCACGGTGTCCATTCGGGGACGGGTTTCCGTTCGATTTTTCCGGCAGCGGCTTTGTGAATCGCGGCAATTTCCTTTTCTGTCCGCTTCACGGCGGCACCGTCACGCAGTATCTCGAAACGGAGTTCGTGCGTCCGCGACTCACCGGGAGCCAGCGGAACGACGCGGCCGTGTGTCTTTTCAAACGAATAATTGTTTGGCAAATTGACCGCCGGTTCCATACCGGAAACATAACCGTCATTGTTCGACAAGCGGCTCTTCCAAAGGCAAAACAGCGGCAACGCCTCTTTGTCAAAGCCGATCACCAAGCCGCGATTGCCTTCGGCGTTGACGAGCATCGTCTTAACTTGCCCGTCCTTGTCGGCAGCAGGATCGAAGAAGAAAACGACTTCGCTGCTTCCCGGCGTTTCGGGACCGAACTTGTTCCAATCCGGCAGATTTTCGACGGCAACGTCCGTCCGTGGGGCGAGACGTTCAAATGGAACCACCGCCCTTGCGCCCGGCGAAACAAACGGCATACCGGTATTGACGTGATACAGTAACTGAAACCCGCTCGGCTCGGCAGAAAGGTTCGTCACTGTGTCCCGAATCGTGAACGTCGAACTTCCGGCATGCATCGTGAGACTCGATGTCAGTTCGAGTTTCTTGAAGAACAGCCGCGTTTCCCGAACGGTGCCGGTGAGCGTGATTTCGCCTTTTTCCTTGTCAACGGCAAGTGCTACGGAATGGGCCGGCGTGTTGGCAATGCGACCGTGCAAGGGATATTTGAGGATACCTCGTTCATCGAATTCGGGCGATCCGTTGTTTTCGAGTCCGCAACGGACGATCCATTCGGTGAAGCCGTCGAGCCAGCCGAGTCCGCTGGGATCGGCAAGATTGACCAGCGACGGATGAACGGGACCGGGAGCCGGTGCGTCCCATTTGAGTTCGACGTCATCGCAACGTCCTTGCCAAACGCTCATTCCGCGATCGGGGAGTACACAGAGCAATAGGCCGCCGACCTCCAGTTCGATCAGCGACATACCGTTGGACGGACCGCTGGAGAGCCGTCGTTGCGTTATCCGGCAGGAGACGTTGTTGAGCGTTTTGCGAAGGTCAAACGAGTTCGCGGAAAGATCGTAATGAAGCATAGCAGAATGGGACGGGAGGATTGTTGATGGTTTGTACCCGTCCATTGTAACATCAGTCCCCATCGACGGAAACCAAGGGGCAACGTTGAGCGGCGAAAAAATCAGTCCGTTGTCAAGTTCCCCATCGATATTTTTTAATGCGGAAAGTGCGGAAGATTTTTTGAATCTTTCACATTCCTTTCCGCCATTTTCGCTCCTTTCGCATTGAAAAAAAGAAACTTGAAAACGATCTGACCGGGGTATCCGCCGAACTCTGCGTGCCCTTGCCCGATGCCCGTTTTGCGGTAAAATGGGCAGACGATTTACCAACCACGCATTACGAACCATGTATCATTCCATCGTTTTGGTCAAACAGGTTCCAGACACGGCGAACGTCACGACGGACGCTATGAAAGAGGACGGAACTGTCAATCGCGGGGCGCTTCCGACGATTTTCAATCCGGAAGACCTCCACGCACTCGAATCGGCCCTCGAACTGAAACAGCGTTACGGCGGTACTGTTACAGCGATTTCAATGGGACCGCCGAAAGCCGCCGACGTTTTGCGGGACTGCCTCTACCGGGGAGCGGACCGGGCGATTCTCATTACGGATCGGCGAGCGGCGGCGAGCGATACTTTGGCGACGAGTTATATTCTGTCGCAGGCGGTCAAAACGGTTGGGCAATATGATTTCGTCTTTGCAGGTCGTCAGGCCATCGATGGCGACACCGCCCAAACGGGACCGCAGTGTGCGGAGAAACTCGGCATTCCGCAGATTACTTATATGGAGGAAATCACCGGGGTTTCGGACGGCAAGGCAACGATCAAACGGAACATCGGCAACGGCTGGGAACTTGTCTCAGTGAAACTGCCCGCTTTACTCACGGTGGTCGAAACGGCGAACGAACCGCGTCCGTGGTCGGCGAAAAAAATGATGAAGCACAAAAACGACCGGATTCCCGCTGAGGTCGCACCGGAACAACTCGATGCCCTGAAGGCCAAGGGTCGTCTGCTTGAACAGTGGAGTCTCGATGACCTTGATGCCGATCTTTCCCGATGCGGCATTGCCGGTTCGCCGACGAAGGTGTTCCGTATCCAGTCCATCGTTCTGAAAAAGGAGGGCTTCACCGAAGTCGCTCCCACCAAAGACGGTGTCTCGAAAATGATCCACGAACTCGTCAGCGATAAAACACTCTAAAAAACTCAAACAGTAAATGCCCTGATTTCTTTTAGCCACGGATGACACGGAAAAACACGGATAAGAGGCAAGAAATAAGAGAGGAATCACTTTTGAAAAAAAATTTGCGTTCCTTTTCACAAATAATCCGTGAACATCCGTGTTATCCGTGGCAAAAAAATACGCTGTTTGCAGTTTGAGTAAAAAACGATCTATGAGAATTTTGACAGCGGGGCTAACTCCGGCTTACCAACAACTCATGATCTTTGACGGTTTGCACGTTGACCAAGTGAACCGAGCGGCGGAGGTCGTTTGGTGTGTTTCCGGCAAACCGACCAATGCGGCCATCGCTGTTAAAATGTTGGATAGTGCCGCCGAAAGCGTGCTGCTGACCCCGCTTTCTGGGCCGGGGCGAGAACAGATGGAGAACGAACTCCGAACGCACGGAATTTGCCTCCATAATGTGTCGCTCCAGTCTCCGACGCGGATTTGTACGACATTGATCGATCGAAAAAACCGGACTGTTACCGAACTGATTAACAACGCTTCGCCGTGGACGGAAACGGAACTGGATCAATTCGCCGAGATGTTCCGAGACGAATCGCAATATGCTGACGTAATTGTCCTCATTGGTTCGCTACCGCAAAATTGTTCCCAGGAATACTATCGCCGTCTTTTGCAGCAACGGCGGCGGCCCGCTCCGGTCTTGTGCGATTTCCGGGGCAAGGAATTGCTCCAGGTGCTCGATTTGAAGCCGCTATTTGTCAAGCCGAACCGCACGGAATTGGAAACGACGTTCGGAGTATCCCTTTCTGAACCGAAACAGTTGTTCGAAGCGATGAGAGAACTGAACCGGATGGGGGCCCAATGGGTCCTCGTCACAGACGGAACCCGGACGGTTTATTTGACAAGTGCGGAATCGGCGTGGCAGTTTCAACCACCAATTATTGAGGACTCGGAAATCGTCAACCCGATTGGTTGCGGCGACACGATGTGTGCCGCACTTGCCTTGGGGATTGGTCGTGGGGAATCGGTTCCTCGATTTATTCAATCGGCCATTGCAGCGGCGGCAGTTAATTTGAAACACCTTCTCCCAGGGCGATTGGTTGCTGCCAACATCGATGAAATTGCCGATCAAATTGATTTCCAGTCGTGGAAAATCAATTAACAGTTACACCGCATTGCGGACGAATTCCTCGATGTGCGAAATTTCATCGAATCCGACGATCATTGCGCTGACGCAATCGAGATTCTTGACGAACTCGGTCGACTTTTTTCGCGTTGCCGGATCGTTATTCAGTTTTCCGTGTCCGACGACTTTCATCGCAATGATTCCGATTCCGGCTTCCTTGCAGAGTTTGGCCGTGCGGACCGCTTCCGTAACCGTTGCGGGGTTTTCGCGGGGACCGTCCAAGTCAATGCCCTCGGAGTTGATCCGAACATGCACGACATCGGTCCACGGTGTCTTGGAAGCGCGTTCCGTAGCGATGTTGGAATGCGAACTGATTCCGTGAGCGCGAATGGCGCCTTTCTTTTTAAGAGTTTCGAGTTGTTCAAGATAAGGAGCGTATTCCATCGGCCAATTATCCTTGTCCATACAGTGAATCTGTATAATGTCAATGTAATCTGTCTTCAATTCCCGAAGGAATCGAGGGAGCAGTTCGTCGGCACTGAGACGTTCCTTTTCGGGAATTCCACCGGGGCGCACCCAGATTTTCGTAACAACCGTGTAACTGTCACGCGGCTTACCGTCCAATGCCTCGGCAAGCATCCAATGGGTGCCATACATATCGGCACAGTCGAACAATCGAACGCCGTGATCGTAGGCGAAACGGAGCAACTCGATTCCTTTTTTGTGGTCCATTCGGGTCAGGTTGGATCTTCGGTCTCCGCCAGTCATTCCGGTGCCGAACCCGATTCGGCTACATTTGACGTCCTTCGTCAGTTGGATGATTGGCACCGTCGGCAGGTCTTTCTTGACCGTTCCCTCTTGGGCGTGAACTTTCAGACCGGTCGCCAATGCGCCAGCGCCAATCGCTGCTCCGAGAAATTGTCGTCGTTTCATGGGGGGATGGATTGGTTAGGGGGAGAAAATAGTGGCATTTTCATGGTGGTTGGCGGCCGCTTTTCAACCGACGAGCAAACGCCCCACTATATCGGCGGCGGAAACAGCGTCGCCGACTGCACGATGGTTGACGACGACGCGGTGCCGCAACACGGCGGGAGCGACGGCACGAATGTCGTCCTGAATAGGAGCCGTTCGACCAAGCAGGAGTGCCCTTGCCTTGGCGGCCATAACAAGGTTCTGCGAACCACGTGGACCGGCTCCCCAAGCGACGTAATCTTGTACATATTGGGGAGCCAGTGGACTGTCTGGGCGACTTGACGTACAAATCCGGACGGCAAAGGCTGCAACGTTTTCCGCAACAGGAACCGCAAAGACGAGGTCGCGCAGTTGCAGAAATTCCTCCTTCGTCAGCGCCGCCTTCGGCATAACAGCTGGCGCGGAGGTCGTTTTCATCACGATTTCCTGTTCCTGTTCCGGTGTGGGATAGCCGATGCGGATTTCCATCATAAACCGATCCAATTGGGCTTCCGGCAACGGATAGGTGCCTTCCTGTTCGATGGGATTTTGCGTGGCGGCGACCAGAAACGGTTCTTCGAGCGGATAGGTTTTTCCACCGACCGTAACGTGTTTTTCGGCCATGGATTCGAGGAGTGCCGACTGCGTTTTCGGTGCCGCCCGATTGATTTCGTCGGCCAAAACGAGATTGGCAAACACCGGACCGGGTCGAAAGACCATCTGCGGCCCGTCGTCGCCCTGGCTGCGTCCCAATAACTCGTAACCGGTAATGTCGGCGGGCATTAAATCCGGCGTGAACTGAATTCGGGCGAACTTCCAATCGAAAGCCGCCGCAAGAGCTTTGACCATCAGGGTTTTCGCCAAGCCGGGCACGCCGACGACAAGAGCGTGCGAACCGGTCAGGGCGCAGATCAGCAACTGGTCGATGACCTCGTCTTGGCCGACGACCACTTGGTGCAAACTCTGACGAATCGTCCGAACGCGGTCGGCGAAGGTTTCAATCTGACGGCGGGTGACATCGGCGGTTGTTTCGCTCATCGGTTATTGTGGAAAAAGGTGGTGTCCCTCCGCTCCTCTCACCCCGAAATAAGGGCGCGTTTTTTGCGGACTTCGGCGCGGGCGGCGTTCAGGATGTCAAACATTTCCTGCGGATTTTCAATGCCGATCAGAGGAAGTTCCGGATTAGTTTTATCCGTCGACGAAAACACGACGATTTTACCGACGCCGCCGTTGAACATCCGATCCCACAGCGTGATGACCAACCGCAGGTCGACGATATTGAGCAGTTCCGTCGTATCGGTCGTTTTCGTGAAAAATCCCTGGATCGTGTCGAGTTGGTACGGCGTCAAGCGGTAACGAATGGTCCATGTCCGATAGAAATAGGTGCAAAGGAAATGGGTCCAAAGCAACAGCAGGACAACGATGGCCGTCCCCCATGCCGGCCCATAGAAGTTCCCCAACTGGTCCTTGGCCATCAAAAATCCCATCAAGCCGAGCACAGCAATCGTGACACCCCAGTAGAGAATGCACATTGCTCGCATGGCCTTGCCGGAATAAGCCCATTCACGAACGGCAGAGGACGATTTTCCCGCCGAAGAGTCAGCACCTGTCATTGCCGGTGTTTCAAGGTTTAGAATTGGATTGTTTTCGCCCATTGGTCGGGTTCCTTTCCGAATGTTGATGGGTATTAAAGTGAACACACCCCGAAACATCAATTGTAATGAATCCGTCGTCGGCTGTATACACCCTCGCACGTAAAATTTTTCGCCGGAAGCACAAGCCTCGAATTGGAAAATCTCTCCCTCCCCCGGTTGGACGAAAAAAAGGTTGACGGATATAATAGGGGACGTGAACCACGACAATCCTTCCCTCTCTTTTAATGAGCGAACTTCACGAAGAATGCGGTATAGCGGCGATTTATCATCTTTCGAACGACAAACCGTCGCCGCTTTGTCCAGCTCAGGGCCCGGAAGAAACCTCCCGATTAATCCCCCGAATGCTGCTCGATCTCCAAAATCGCGGGCAACTGGCCGCCGGAATGACGACCTTCTCGCCGTTTCGCAAACAGTTGATCGATACTCATAAGGAGGTCGGAGCCGTCTCCGAAGTCTTCCACTTCACCAAACGGAGTGCATTTGGCGAACTGATGACGGAGTATGCCGGTCGCGCCGCCATCGGACACGTCCGCTACGCGACATGCGGCTTGGACGACCGAAGTTACGCCCAGCCATTTGAACGTCATCACATCAAGAAGCACAAGTGGTTCAGCTTCGCCTTCAACGGACAACTGGCGAACTACGACGGCCTCCGGGAAATGCTCTTGAACGACGGTAACACCTACCTCGCAAGAGAAACGGATACCGAGATTGTCATGCATTTTATCTGTGCCGCCCTGTCGCCGCAAGAAGAGCCGAATCTCTTGGAAGTCTGCAAAAATCTCGGGGCCATTTTCGACGGTTCCTACAGCCTCGTGTTCATGAATGCACTCGGCGAAATGTTTGTTGCCCGCGACCCGCTCGGATTCAAACCGTTACTCTATGCTATGGAAGGACCGCTCTTTGCGGCAGCAAGCGAAAGCGTCGCCCTGTTCAACCTCGGTTTCTCCGCCGAAAACATTAAAAATGTCGAACCCGGCCAAGTTATCATCGTCAACGAAAAAGGCATCCGGTTCGAACGATTCGCCGAAAAACGCGACCAAAAAGCCCATTGCTTCTTCGAATGGGTCTACTTCGCCAACGTCGCCAGTACGTTGGACGGTAAGAGCGTCTACATGGCACGAAAACGACTGGGCGAAGAATTGGCCCGACTGGAAGTCGAGGTCGGTGACGTCGAAATCGACGAAAACACCGTCGTCGTTCCGGTGCCGGACACCAGTAAGGCAGCAGCGGACTCCATGGCTTACACGCTCGGCATACCATCACTCGAAGGACTGATCCGTAACCGATACAGTGGGCGGACCTTTATCGAAGGAGGTGAATATCGGTTGCGAAAAGCGGAGACGAAATACACGCCGCTCCGTGAAGTCCTCGAAGGTAAGAAAATATTCCTCGTCGAGGATTCCATCGTCCGCTCCACCACAATGCGAGTGCTTTTAGAACGAATTCGGACGCTCGGCAACGCCAGGGAAATTCACGTCCGGGCGGCGTGCCCGCCGATTATCGGCCCCTGTTTTTACGGCGTCGATATGTCAACTTACGGCGAACTGTTCGTTCCACAATACATGAATGACGCCCCACTCGAAGAATGGCAGGTCACACGGGAAATCGAACGCAAAATGGCCGCTGATCTCGGAGCAGATTCGTTACGATATTTGCCGGTCGAAGCCATATCCCGTGCCATTGGACTCGGCGAAAAAGACCTTTGTCAAGCTTGCATCGACGGCACCTATCCGACACCCTGGGGAAAAAAGCTGGCGATGAACGCCTTCGACGACTACCAAAACGGTCCCGGCCCCAATGCCAACGGATCTCGATGGCTGGGTGGATCGTAAAAGAAAGGCACGAAAACAAGCAGGTTGCCGGAACGGAAGAATCTGTTGCGCAAACAAATGACCATCCCCCGGCTCCTTTTTGGTCTTGAGTTTTTCGTACATTATGGTATCTTGTCGGGCGTCATGCGGTAAAACGATTGCTTCGTTTGCCGCTTCTTCCCAACGCCCCCGCAGGAACAAGCCATGACCATTGATCCCACCGCTCCCGCCGCGTCTCTCCTCGCCACGTCACAGGAAATCTCCCCCGTCGAAAGACAAAATCGATACGGCATCCGCCACATGACAATTTCCGGACTGGAACCCGGTAAATTCGTTACAATTTTAGCGATTCGAACTTCCGAAGAATTCTCGGCACAGCAGTTCTTCGAAATCCTCGAACTGCTGCAAAATTCCTACGACGTCGAATCCATGCAGACCGCCTTTGCCGCCATCGTGCCGAACTTCGGCACGCAATATCGTAACGACCTCCATTTAACGGGCCATCTCCGCGCGGAATTACTCGAACACGATTGAAACTTCCGGGTGTTGAAAAGTTCGTATTCCCGAAGCCACGTTGTCAACCCCATCCAATCCATGCCTCCGCGCTACTGCATTGCCTCCGGAAGTTTCAATGACACCGCCATCTGGTCCGATACCGACGCCGGAAACGGCGGAGCGACGATACCGACGAACACCGACGATGAAATTTACAACCATTCCGTTGTCGTAACGGGACGTCCCGCCGGACCTGGTAGTGGGAACAAGAACATCTCGGTCGGACCAAACGTCGAGGTCGTCATTGCGCACGCCACCAACGGAGAAATCCCGATTAACATCGGAAAAAAATTGACCATCAAAGGAAAGTTGTCGCTGGTCACCCCGGCGGGAACAACCTACATCTATTCAGACGCCTTTCTTGATATTGCGGAGAATGGACGATTTCATCACGGAAATACATACGTTCTTGTCACTCGAAGTGGATCATCGTATTCCACAGCGGGAGCGCTCGATAACAAAGGGGTAATCGAGGGAACGAGGTCGGTCGACATCTACGCCATCAACACCCAGGCAATTCCCCATCGCGTGGGACGAGTGTCGAATGTGAGAATCTCGGTCAACAGCGTCATGGGCGTCAGTCCGTTGATCGCCCGATTCCGCGGAATTATTGAAACGGATAATTTTACGATTTATCCCAATGCCGTTGCGGGGGCGCCGTCAATCGTTTGCGATTTCGGCGATACGGACATCCATCCCGGTACAATGGAGTTTTATTGGCCCCATACGGATTCGGGACGTTTTGTGCGGCTCATCCAAAATGGTCCGATGATGGTGTCCAGAGACATCATTATGTCGGGATTGTCGACACCGACGAGCGTTGACTGGCAACTCGGAGAAAAAGCGAGTCTTACCTTCGTCGGCTCCGCCGATCAAACGATCAACATGCCGCCGGACGTGACGGGGCAGATGTGGCGAGCCGACAAACCGGCGGGCAAACTTGATTTGACATCGTTCAACGGTTTGCTTCAAGGACGTATCCGACACTTGATTGTTCGGGCCACATCCACCATTGATCTCGGTGGGGCGCCGCCGGTGTTGTCGACGACGACGGGAATCTGGCATTGCTACTATGGGTTAAAAGCGGATTCCGTTTCGGCAGAAGGTCCGAAGACCATTGCGGAACATCTCCAGGAAGCGATGGATTCGTGCGAAAATTATGGGATCGTCACGATTCCCAGTGGAAAGACGATCTGCACGAAATCGTTCAAAAATCATACGGGAGCAAGAGTTTCCGGAACGGGAACCCTGTGCATTCGTTACGACGGCTTGACGAACACCGGAATCATTGATTCAACCGTTAACGTTCGATATTTCGACCGCCCCGTCCTTGCCGTCTTATCCGTATCGAACAACGTGTTTGCGAACACACTGTTTTCCGTCGACTTGGCGGGGTCCGTCGGAGATTGGTTTCGACTCGATTGGGACGACGAATCTTTTTCCAAAATGCAATCGCCGGGGATTCTGACTCACGGATACATCGACACGGGGGACGTAGTCTGGAGAACCCTGCGATTGACCGTCGGTACCAATGAGGGGAAAACGGATACCGTAACGAAAACGATTGCGGTCCATCCGAATCCCCGTGAACCGGAAGCTTCGGTCGCATCAAGACCGGTCGAAATCGATCCAAAAAAATCGTTACAGGGCACTCCGCGAGGAAATCTGCCAGCTCATTATCGTTACACTCTGGCCCTTGGAAAGCGTTTTATGCACGACACGTTACAATTATTTTGTCCGATGAGTGAAAGCGGTCGCGCCCTTGCAAACGGCAGCGGACTCTATCTCGGTCGCATCACCCATTCCGATGGTCGACGGCCCGATCCGGAGGAAATCGCCTCGGCTTCTTACACGGTCTATCGATTGGATGCGTCCGATGTAACCGTTCGGACACCGATCGAAGCCCACACGGACGTTCCGCTTGATGTTACGGGAATTCTCCTACCGGAACTCGTCGTCGACGAAAATTGGCCGTTCGATGAAATCGGTTACAATTTCCGTCACACGCCGGACGACACGACGTTTTCGCCGTTTCCCATCGCCGGTCGGGAATACCTTGTCGTTTATTCGCTGAGACCACTGGACCAACCGCCGAGAATGATCTTTCAGTATCGAGTGCATGTCGTATAATAGACCCGTTGCATAATCCAAAATTTCGTCATTCCCGCGTAGGCGGGAATCCAGAGAAACAGGGTTAATATCTGCCCTCTAGACCCCCGCCTACGCGGGGGTGACGGGGTTATGCAACGGTTTAATAGACCCGTTGAATAACCACCTCCAAGTTTCGTCATTCCAGCGAAAGCGGGAATCTAGAGCGTATTCGGAGTTGGCCCACAATCCCCTCTCTCCCAAGGGGAGGGGACAAGAAAATAGCCGTTTTATGGCAATGCGCAGTATAGCGCCCGGTTCTTTTTGTGTTGCGTTTTTACCGTTTCGCTAATTTTTTGAACGCTTCGATGCCACGTTGAATCTGTTCCTCCGTGGCGGAATACGAAATGCGGAAATGCGTGTCCTTGCTGCTGAAAACGCTGCCGGGAATAATCAACATCGAATGTTCCCTGATCGCCTTTTCGACGAACTCCGTTGCGGTGCCCCACGGTGCCTTGGGAAACATATAAAACGCCCCCTCCGGCTTCGCAATTTCGTAGTCGTCCTTCAAGGCGTCGTACAGCATATCGCGGCGTTTGCGGTAACTTTCGATCTGCGGCGACATATCGATGTCCAACGACGCCAAGGCACCAAGTTGACCGACGTGCGGCGAACAGACGAAGGTGTATTGTTGGAACTTGAGCATCTCTTCGACCAGTTCCTTCGGACCGTGAGCGTAGCCGACTCGCCAGCCGGGCATTCCGTAGGACTTGCTGAATCCGTCGAGAACCAGCGTTTCGTCGTTGAACTCCGCCGGAGAAACGTGTTCCGAAAAGCAGAACATACTGTAGATTTCGTCGCTTATTAAAAGGACGTTCTTCTCTTTGGCAAGTTGGGCAATTGCTTTGACTTCTTCCCGCGTCGCAACTTTGCCGGTCGGATTTGCCGGAGAGTTCAGGATAATCGCCTTCGTTTTCGGCGTGATGGCATCGGCCAATCGCTGAATATCAAGTTGGAAATCAGGGTACGTATCGACCAAGACCGGCGTTCCGCCGGCCATCTTGACGGTGGCGTCGTACATCACGAAGAACGGATCGAAGAAGATCACCTCGTCGCCGGGATCGACGACAACGAGCATGGCCAAGGCAAGGGCACCACTGGTTCCACTGGCAACGAATACCTGCCGGTTCGTGTGCTGATATTGGGCGTCGATCCGCCTTTGGAGTTCGTCCCGCAGCACGGCAAGCCCTTGCGTCGGCGTGTAACCGCCTTTCTTGGAGTTGACGGCGTCGATAAGCACCTTTCGTGCCGCTTCGGGAACGTCAAAGTCCGGCTGTCCGATGGACAGGTTGATCGGATCCTTGATCTTTGCCGCAAGATCGAACACTCTCCGAATACCGGACGCTTCGAACGTTCCGGCCCGCTTGGAAATCCAACGTGATGTCATGGTTTGAGTTGTGAGAAGAGGTCTATCTTGGACCATTTCTGGCCCCGTAATGTTTGAATGAATATACTGTTCAACGCCAATAACCTAATATTTTACAAGGGCTGCAAGTGTAGGCGGTGCTCCGCCGGAATTTTGCGGGTGGTTGTGCTCGCTGGCAAGTTCCCGCTTTCGCGGGAATGACGACAAATAACTTTTGTAGTTTGAAAACACTTTCTCAGATAATCAACATTGCGTCGCCGTAACTGTAGAAACGGTATTCCTTCCGAATCGCCTCGGCGTAGGCCGCTTGAATCAGTTCGTCGCCACCGAATGTCCGCACCAAAACGAGAAGCGTCGATTTCGGGAGGTGGAAATTCGTTAGCAAGGCGTCGACCGTCTTGCATTGATACGGCGGCTTGATAAACAGTGTCGTTTCGCCCTCAAACGGTTGAAGTTTGCCGTCATTTCTTCCCGTTGCTGATTCCAAGACGCGGACCGACGTGGTGCCGACAGCAAACACACGACCGCCTTTGGCTTTGCTTTCCCGAATTGCCTGTACCGTGCGTTCCGAAATCGTACACCACTCGGCGTGCATCGGATGGTCGTCAAGCCGTTCCGTTTCAATTGGCTTAAACGTTCCCATACCGACGTGTAGCGTGATGGGTAACAAAGCTGTGCCAAGTTCCTTGATTTCGCTGAGCAGTTTTGGCGTGAAATGCAACCCGGCGGTCGGTGCAGCAACGGCTCCAGATTTGGCGGCATAAACCGTTTGGTAATTTTCTCGGTCATTGGGCATCATTCGTCCATTCCGAATGTACGGAGGAAGCGGCACCCATCCGACTTTTTCCAAAGCAGTGATCGGTTCCAAGTCGGTTTTCGGTTTCACCACCCAGCTGCCGTCGTCCATTTTTGCGGAGAATTCCAAGGCGAAACCGCCGCGTCCTTCCGACGTGTGGAGTTGGACTTCTTCGCTGACTTGGATTTTGCCGCGTGTCTTTCCGATGATTTTCCAGACGCCGTTCGAACCGAAGCCGAGAAAGAGTCCCTCCCAGCGTCCGCCAGTCGAACTTCGCACACCGATAAGCCTTGCCGGAAGGACCTTTGTGTCGTTGACGACGAGGCAGTCGTCCGGCTTCAGATATTCCGGAATATCGTAAATATGTCGATGCGCAAAGGTACCCGCATGACGGTCAACGACCAACAATCGGGCGTCAGATCGATTTTCGAGCGGCGTCTGCGCGATGCGTTCTCGAGGAAGATGATAGTCGTATTCCATGGAGGCCGTTTCGGTTCAAGTCGGTGAACCATCGCCATCGAGTGGTCTTTCGTCGGCGGTTTTCAAGAACCACTCTTCAATGAGTCGAATCAGCAATTGAGGATTGACCGGTTTGCTGCAATAGGCGTCCATACCGGCATCGAAGCATTTTTGGACGTCCTTTTGCGTCGCATTGGCCGTCAGCGCAATGATCGGTATCCGTTTGATTCCGCGTTCACGTTCCCAGTTGCGAATCAAGTCCGTCGCCTCGTAACCGTCCATTTCCGGCATCTGGCAGTCCATCAGGACAATGTCATAATGTTTTTGCCGGACGACGGCACACGCTTCGAGGCCATTGACCGCAATATCGCACGTAAATCCGGCGTCCGCAAGGATATTTTGTGCGACAATCTGGTTGACCCGGTTGTCTTCGGCAATGAGAATATGTATTTTCCCCTGCAAAGACGATTTCATCCGATCCGGCCCCTCCGCCGACTGTTCCGGCAAGGACGGCGAAGGAATAAGGCCATTCGGCATCGCAGGAAACGTCGACTGCTTTTCCGTAGCGAAAAGCCGATTCATAATCATATCGAACAGCGTGGAAGGATACACCGGCTTGCCAATCGTCTCCGTATTGCATTTCTGTAACAACGCCGGATCATGGTCCTTGCCCACTGTACGGAGAAGAATCATCGGCGGCAAGGGATGCTGCCGTTCCTCCGCCCGCTCTGCCAACCGCTGAATCCAATCGATGCCGTCTCCATCGGCAAGCGTGTTGTCGAAGATCAATAACTCAAACGGCTTCTCTTGGGTACGCGATTCCTCCCACAAGCGAAGCGCCTCGCTGCCGGATTCGCAATGGGTACATGCGAATTCCCAACTCTGCAATTGAGCGACAATCGATTGGCGCTGAATGTCATTGTCATCGACGACCAAAACCGAACGGCCTTTCAAATTATGAAACGAACCGACCGGTCGGGCAATGAATATCGTACAGCGGTCGCCTTTGACATTGGGACATCTTACGTCTTCGGTGTCAATGCACGCTTCAAATTCGGTACTGATACACTGGATCACCTTGGGATCGCATCGCAAAGGAACGGTGAACCAGAACGTGGAGCCTTTGCCTTCCTCGCTTTCGACACTGATTTTGCCGCCCATAAGGTCGACCAATTTCATAGAGATCGCCAAACCGAGTCCCGTACCGCCGTAGATGCGGGACATTGAGGTATCCGTTTGCGAAAACGCCTGAAACAATTGACCGAAACGGTCCCGCGGAATGCCGATGCCCGTATCAATGACCTTGAAACAAACCGTAATGTCTTCACGTCGAGTCTCGCTAATCGCTATGTCAACCCAAACGCCGCCGTGCTTGGTGAATTTCACCGCATTACCGACCAAGTTCAGCAAGACCTGACGCAACCGGCCCACATCTCCCTGAACGATTCGAGGCAGATTCTTACAGAAGGAAATGCCCAGTTCCAGTTTTTTCTCGGAAACACGGGAAAGAAGAATGCCCAACGTGGATTCGACCGTTGCGACCAAATCGAAAGGTTCCAAATCGATTTCCAGTTTTCCCGCCTCGATCTTCGAGAAGTCGAGAATGTCATTGACCAGATACAACAGCGATTGGCCGGAGACCTTAATCAACTGAGCGTATTCGTGTTGCTTGGCGTTCAGCCGGGTTTCAAGCAGCAAGTCGGAGAGTCCGATGACGCCGTTCAGCGGCGTTCGGATTTCGTGACTCATATGGGCGAGGAAGTCGCTCTTGGCGTTGCTGGCGACTTCCGCTTCATCTTTCGCCTGTTCCAGTTCGATCTGTTTGCGCGACAGTTCGCTAACGTTATGACTCGCGATGATATAACCGTGCTTCTCGCCGTCGTCGTCCAGAAGATAGTAAGCGGAGCCTTGAAAATAGGAGTCCGTTTGCTCTTCATACATCGCTTCTCCCGACAGATAGCCGCGTTGGAGAGCCGTAATTGGGCAATAGATGGACCCGAACTTGTAGATGCTTATCTCCCTGTAAGATTGACCGATGACCTCCTCCAATTGCTTGTATCCCAGTATGTCCAAGGTTTGAGAGTTGGCGTAAATGATACGCAACTCCAAGTCGGTAATGACAAGAGGAGAATGAACGCTTTCGACGACATTGTCCGCCATTGCGTCGAACGAATGAGCCAAATGACCGAATTCGTCCCGGATACTCGCGGCAAAGCGGAAATGCCGATGTCCCTGTCGAAACTTGGTAATACCGTCAATGAGCCATTGCAGTCTATTGGACAAGTAGGATGCCATCCAAATGGCGATAATGATGACAATAATGGACAGAACGATCGTGGTCCATACCAATTCGTGTGTAACTCTCGATATGTTCACTTCGACCATTTCTTCCAGAGTGTCGCCGATGGCTTCGGCAGGCAAACTGAAATCATCGACTCCCGCTCCGATGGCAACGAAGCCGAAGCCACGGCGGTTGCCCTGCACGTCGGGACTGTACTGCCCCGTGTAGTAAGGAATCGTCGCCGCCGTCGTCAATTTGTAGAGACCGCTCCACAAAATGTAAAACGAACCCGATCCGCCGTCTTTGGTCAAATTCATCCAGCCGGTACACTGCGGAGCGGTGTTCAGATAGCGTCCGTCCAATCCTACCAATCCCTGTTGGGTGAGCGGCAGCGCGGGCCGTTTGCCGCGTGACTGAAAGTCGAGCGGCATTTTGGCGACTTCATCGGGAGTCCACACCAGATCGCCCAGCGGATGTTCGGCACGCCTTTTCGGTTCCAGTTCCACGACCCAATCCGGTGCGGCTGCCCACGGAACGTAATCTTCGAGCGTTGCAATGTAGTCCTGCCAATCCGCCCGGTCAAAACCCGCCGCGAGCATTCCTTCGTAAAGCCTTGCTTCCAGCCAAGGCGTTTCCGGCTTGCCGGTTTCGGGATTGTATCCGACAATCGAATAATGCCGCGGATGCACGATGCTTCGGCATTTGTAGTCCCAAATGAAAGCGTAGTTTCCGTCGTATGCGTCCGACAACTCCGCGAAGCGCTCCGCCATCGGCGTAATGTGGTCGATCATAGCGGCGATATGCACTTGGTTGAGCGCGAAGGTTACGTAGGCAGCAATTTCGCCGTCATCGTTGATGACCGGTTTTGCCCAGCGGACGATTCCCTCGAAGGGGATTCCCAGCGGATTTTCGGCACCGGCAAACGCTTCCGCCTCCGGAGTGAAGGGAATGTTCAGAATCTCCTCCGCCAATTCGGGGAAGCCGAGCGTTCGCAGTTCGTCGGCAGTTTCCTGGAGCGTTTTGTCCTTGATTTCCCAGAGGTGGTTTTTTCCAATCCGATGGTCTATTTCCGCCCGAATCGCCCTGTTGCCCAACTGCCGACTGTTAAACAAATGTTCTTCGTCTTTCAATTCGGCATTGAGTACCCGAAGTTTCCAGATCGTTTCGGCGTTTTCGGGGTCGTTTTCCCCGACGAGTTCGGTAATTTTCCTGTTAATGCGTAAAGAAGCAAGGAAATCCGGCGTGTACATTCCAATCACACGGGAAGGAACGTAAGCCCCAATGACATCGGAAACGTAGATGTAGTCCTTGATGTCTTTGCCCTGTGCCTTCCAGTCTTCCAAGTCGGCTTTCATAACCTCAAAGTACCGCTCCGCTTTGACGAAGGTGTTTTCCGGTTTGGAAACATCGACCAGTTCCTGTGGGAAAGGGAAGCGTTTTTTCGTCGAACCGGGAGGAATGTACTTGGCGATCTGTTTGCCGTCGAGTCCGATCAAGGTAATTTCGTCATAGAGCGGTACGCTGTCGAATCGGTTGGGATCGTCTCCGTAACCGAATGGTGCGCGATAGTTGAACGAAGCGCCGTCAATGGTTTGCTTGTTTTCCGGATTGACGGAGCGTTCTTCGGTATCTTTTGGCGGGATGTAGGGATCGACTTGTACCCAGTGCATTCCGTCGTCCGAGATGCCCCAATCGCTGTGTTTACGGATTTTTCCGGTTTTGTGGTCGCCGAAGTCGGCAAAGAATTCTACGGACCGGAAGTCGGGGTCTTCCGTTGTTCGGGAGACGATATGTTTGCAAACTTCGGCGAGGATGTTAATGTCTCCGTCTCGTGCATAGAGGAACTCGGCGACTTTTTGAGCGGTATCGGTGGTGATGCGTTCGATATTTTCGACGGCCAGAGCGGTCAGTGCGATCCGGGAGTCGACGACGGCGACTTCTTGCGTTGTCGATCCGAGGTTTTTCAGTGCGTACCAGGCGATGATTGCCAGTAGGATGAGGGGCAGAATTTTGACGAGCAGAAAGATGGCGATCAGTTTTTCACGCACTCCAGCGTGGGGAACGATCGACGACTTGCGTTCCTTTTCCGGAAGCGATTGCTCAACTTTCTGTAATTCGATATTTTCTCCGGACATTGTTGAACCCAATTGGAGTTGCGGCATCGGACCGGTTGACCTGCAATGAAGCCGTCTCCGGTACCGAGGTATAGACAGCCTACCAGTTGCGCATTATACCGGACAATTGGCCAAAAGACAACCCAAGTCAACGGCAGAAATAACAAAATGTGGACATGACGATTCCCTCTTGAAAATTACGGACGATACAGTAGAATGAGTAGATGGCCAAGCAGAGAGCCAAAACCAAAAAGTGACGGCTTGCTGATTTGACTTGTTCGGAAACTCCAAAATCGTCATTCCCGCAAAAGTGGGAATCTAGAAAAACAGGGTTATCATCTTATATCTAACCCCCCGCTTTCGCGGGGATGACGGGTTATGAAACAAGTCTATTCTCGAATGTTGCCGTTTGGCCTTGCTTATATCGCTGTTTTGGCAATACTCTGTTTATGTTGCGGCCAACCGGTACAGGGACAGAACAGTAGTGTGGCCGTTGGTGAACCGTGCAGTCCGTCCAATCGCTGGGCGTTGTTGGTGTTCACGTCGGAATCCCGGTTGATGGGATCGGAAACCGGACAAAACGCCGAAATCGTTGCGTTCCAAAAAATGTTGACCACCGCCGGATTTCCGGAACAACAAATCATTGTTCTTTCGTCGTTACAGACGGATACGAAGCGCCAACCGACGCTCAGGAACATTCGGGATCAATTGATCTGGGTTCGCGCCGCCGACAAGCCGGGACCGTTGCCGGAACAGTCGGCAGTTCGACGGAACATCGACGAAGCGTGCGAAGTCTTCGTTTATCTCCAGATGCCCGGTTTTATGGACGACGAAAAAAATGCTTTTCTCTGTCCATTGGACGACCGGGGACGGCTTCTGATGCCGATGTCGTCGGACGGAGTTGAACCAGATCAACTCTTGAGTACCGCCGAACTTTCCGCCTATTTTACGAAAAGCGAAGTCGAGCGGCGGTTTGTCATTGCGAACATATCGTCTCCACAATCGACGCGAGGTTCGTCCGGTTCCACATTGGGCGGCGTCGACTCCCGATCCGTTCTGAGACGGGATTCCGAGCCGGAGCAGATCTCCGCCGTTGCCGTTTCGCTGGCTCAAATGGTCGTTACCGATCAAATCAGTGTTCGACCGGGAACGGTCGATAGTTTTATCGATATTCTTTCGCAAGCGGCTGCGGGATACGCCGACCGACAACTTCAGGGCAACCATGACGGCAAAGTAACGGTTCGGGAAATCCTTGATTACACGGAACATTTCGGCAATATGGTCAGTCCGGGAGTCGTTCGGGTTCTCTTGACGGGACACGATTATTCCTTTGCGTTGACCACCCAGGACAACCGGCCTTCCCGACGGGATGCCACCCAAACGGCTGAAGTTTTGGCCGCCGTCGGAGACGAATTGAATCAGCCGTCCAGTCAGGATCGCACGGAGGCGTTGGAGTCGTTCAATCGGGCAGTCGAGCGTGCCAGAATCGCTGCGGCATCGACCGGGGCCAAGGATACGGCTCCTCCCGATCTGCAAAGGATGTTGCTTCGACGGGCCGCCTTTCACATCGCAGAAAAACGGTTTCTTCCGGCATTTGCCGACACAAAGGAAGCCGAGAGCCATTGGGAATTGACCTTAACGGGACGCGGCACGTTATCGACGACTTCGCAAGGTTCGGTGGCTTTGCCCGCCAACACCCGATTGCGGGTTCTTGACGTTACAGAAACGGGATTCCGTGTTGAAACAGTGAGCGGAACGCCAAGACAAGGGATGCTCCCGCTGACCACACCCGGCAACATTTCCTTTCGATGATTTTTTGAGATTTTAAGAGAGTTAGCATCAAAGTGGCGAGTTTTGTCGAACATCCACCCTGTAAGGGCAAGAGATAAAACCGTACAGTATCTTGCCCCTGCGGGGCGGAAATTCGATAAAACGTGCTACTGCCGCACCAAGTCTAAAATTGTGTTTGGCAACGGAAAGCACGGAAATTTACTTCCGTGTATTTCCGTGCATTCCGTGGCAAAAAGACCAATTTGACCCCGTTTACGGTATAACCGTTCGGTGGTTCGGAAAATCGGAAAACCTTGCGTTCCCCTTCACTCAACTCTATGTCCCAAATCATTCGAGTCAGCGTTTCCGTGGAGGCGGACCTCTTGGAACGGTTCGACGCCTTTGCAGAAGAACAAGGCTTTCCCACCCGATCCGAAGCGATCAAGATCGTGATGCGCGACGCCCTGGTTCAACAGGAATGGGCAAAAGGAGAACACGTCGCCGGAGCGATTTCACTGGTCTACGACCATCACAAGTCGAATGTCGTGCCGAAGTTGCTCGACGTCCAGCACGGCTTCCATCACGAAGTGCAGTGTTCGCAACACGTTCATCTCGACCACGACAACTGTATGGAGATCATCGTCGTTCGGGGAACCAGCGCCCGAATCACCGCTTTGCTCAAGCGGTTGCGGGAAATCAAAGGACTCAAACACATTGTGCTGTCTATGAGCACAACCGGCGAACACATTCACTGACGCCCGGCTCGCCCCCCATGCGTTTCAACTTAAGTCTACGGCAAAGAATTTTTGCCACGAAGCCCCGAAGAGCACGAAGATGCGAAAAGAAAAAATGAAGGGATGTCGACCTTTCACTTTTTCCTTGATTTCTTCGTGCTCTTCGTGGCTTCGTGGTTCATTTTCATCGTGTTGACGGGCTAAGTTGAAACGTGTGCGCTCGCCCTCTATTCGATGTCGTCGAGGGCGTTTTGGATTTTGTCCTGCGATTGGACGCCGACCATTCGTTCGACGACCCTTCCGCCGCTGAAAAAGAGGAGCGTCGGTAGCATATCGACGCCGTACTGGGCGGCCAGCGCAACGCACTCGGCAGCGTTGACCTTGGCGATTCGCACCTCGTCGCCGTTTTCCTCGGCCAGGGCGTCGAGCACCGGCACCAAGGCACGGCACGGCATACAACTCGGCGACCAAAAGTCGACAAGCACCGGCACCGGCGATTGCAAAACGGTTTGATCGAAATTCGTTTCCGTTAGTTCGAGGATTTTCATCGGTTTGGTCTCCACTCCGGGAGAACGTTTGTGGAACCTTTCAAGGCGTCCGGCAGAGTGGTTGACGGCGGTGTCAGCGGCACTGTAACTTTCGGGGTCTCAAAAGGTGGTGCTTCGTCATAATGGTCCACCGGTTGTCGTTCCATTGGTTTGCCTCGTCGAGGCGTTATGCCACTGTCTGATTGACCGAGCATTGTTTTCAACCGGTCGTTTTCCCGCTTCATATTGACAAGTTGCGTGTGCTTGACGTACAACGCATTTTCCAACCGCTGATTCTCCTTGAGCAACAGCGATTGGTCAACCTGATGTTGATAACGGTTCGAACAACCGACAAGCGATGCCAATACAAGCACCGCTAGAAATCCTTTTGCGTTCATGGGAGCATCCTTTGCTTCTAATTACGAATGACAAATGGCCGACCACCCCGTCATTCGTCATTCGTAACTTGTAACTATCCGTTCATTGTTTCGACGACTTTATCGATGAGTCCGTAGTCTCGTGCTTCTTCGGAGGACATAAATCGGTCGCGGTCGGTGTCTTTTTCGATCTGTTTGAGGTCCCGGCCCGTATGCTTGATGAGAATCCGATTGAGTTTCTCCTTGACCTTGGCGAATTCCTTGGCGTGGATCATAATTTCTTCGGCAGTGCCTTCCATTCCGGCGAGTGGCTGGTGGATCATAATCCGTGAGTTCGGCAGCGCAAAGCGTTTGCCGTTCGCTCCGGCTGTCAACAGCACGGCTCCCATCGACGCACATTGGCCGATGCAATACGTTGCCACGTCGCAACTGATGTACTGCATCGTGTCGTAAATTGCCAGCCCAGCCGAGACGCTACCGCCCGGTGAATTGATGTAAAGGTGAATGTCTGCTTTTGCGTCGTCCGACTGCAAAAACAGCATT
>Ga0099364_10004246_pt1 | contig 21779 bp, 25 predicted proteins | sample TergutTh196P3_FD_73070 | JGI IMG/M metagenome (GOLD analysis project Ga0099364, IMG submission 73070) | Microcerotermes parvus P3 segment gut microbial communities from Pointe-Noire, Republic of the Congo - Th196 P3 | ecosystem: Host-associated > Arthropoda: Insects > Digestive system > Gut ... | reverse complement strand
AAGGATACCCACAGAATTTGTATAGGATATTCTTGGCTCTCCCTTTGGGAGAGCTGTCGGCGGCAACGCCGACTGAGAGGGCGTGTAGGGTACGCACCCTGCGTGGGAAAAATATAAAAGGAGTATTGTATTATGGAAAAATCGATTCTTTATGCGCTTTCATCGGTGATTGCCTATCTACTGGGCAGCATCAACTTTGCGATTATCATCACCAGGGTGTTTTATCGCAAAGACATCAGGAGTTACGGCAGCGGCAATGCCGGCATGACCAATGTCCTGCGTAATTTCGGCAAACTCCCCGCCGCACTGACCCTAATCGGCGACTTAGGCAAGGGTATCGCCGCTATTTTGATAGCGAGGATGTTATGCCCGCTTATTATCACCGACTATGTTCAGGGCGGGGTTGAGTATCAGGTGGCAAGTTACGGAGCTGCGTTTTTCGCCCTGTTCGGACACATTCGCCCGTTGTTCCACGGCTTTAAGGGCGGCAAAGGAATCCTGACAACCGCAGGAGTGCTGATCGTTCTCGATCCTGTTATATTCCTCATCCTGCTGGGAATCTTCGCAATCATTGTACTTATATCGAGAATTGTATCGCTGGCATCTATAATCGCAGCGGCCGCCTATCCGTTGTGGACGGTAGCTATGATGATACCCGGCGATCCATCGCAGATTATAGTTCACGCCGGATTTTCATCCTGCATCGCCGCTATTATCATACTCATGCACAGGGAAAACATCAGCCGACTGCTAAAAGGCACCGAGCATAAATTCGGGAAGTGATGGACAATTGAAACCGGAGGTTTTTTATGGCGAAGATAACTATATTGGGTTCGGGCGGATTCGGGACTGCGTTGGCGGTTGCGGCATATAGCAGCGGCAACGAGGTCACGCTGTGGTCTGCCTTTGAAGAGGAGCTTGAAGGCATACGCAAAGACGGTGAGAACAAGCGGCTCCTGCCGGGGGTTGATGTTCCGGGCGAAATAACCCTGTCGAGCGACATAACCCGTGCCGCAAATAGCGACATGGTCATATTTGCCGTGCCGTCGTTCGCCGTGAGAGAGGTGGCACAGAAGGCGGCCCCTTATATAAAAGGGGGCATTGTTTTGGTCAATGTAGCAAAAGGATTCGAGCAGCAGAGCCTCAAGAGGTTGTCGACCGTTATTGCCGAAGAAATACCCGGGCGCACCATAGTTATCCTCTCAGGGCCGGGACACGCCGAAGAAATAGCCACCGGAGTTCCGACAACTCTTGTGGCGGCATCTATAGACAAACCAAGCGCATTGTATGTGCAGAAGACCCTGTCGGGCGATACACTCAGGATCTATGGAAACCCCGATGTTGCGGGGGTTGAGATAGGCGGAGCTCTCAAGAACGTGATAGCTCTCTGTGCCGGAATATGCGATGGATACAGGCTGGGCGACAACACAAAGGCCGCTCTTATGACCAGGGGAATAGCCGAGATAGAGCGGCTGGGAGTGGCTATGGGGGGTAACGGCAAGACCTTTGCGGGGCTTACCGGCATAGGGGATCTGATCGTAACCTGCATGAGCGGCCATTCCCGCAACAGACGAGCGGGCATACTTATCGGAGAGGGGATCTCTCCCGAAGATGCGGTCAAAAAAGTCGGAACTGTAGAGGGGTACAAGGCGGCCCTGATTGCCCACGAACTTGCGGGCAGACATGGTGTCTCCATGCCAATAACCGAGCAGTTGTACGGCATTTTATACAAAGGCACGGCTGTGCCGAACGCTCTGCAAAACCTAATGAGCCGCTCTCAAAAGGACGAGACGATCGATAGCTGGATATAGGCGGTTACAACCCCTCCAGCTCTCCTATCTTTTTCCGCAATTCCTCGATCTGCCTCTGCATTTCTTCCTGCAATTCTTTTCTGATTTCTTCTATGGCAACAGCTTGTTGGTCTATTATAGCTTTCTGCTCCGAAAGGGTCTCCCGCAACTGTTTTATTTGCTCCTCAAGAGCCGAAATAGCGGCGTTTTTTTCCGAGATCGAACTTTGCAGCTCTATTATTGTCTGAGAATGTGACTCCATGATCAACGCCTGCAGAGCCTCAGACCTGCGCGACTGCTCCTGCCGATCGAGATATTCATCCGATTCGCCCGAACATCCCGACAGCACCAGCACAGTTATAGCAACGAGAGTTATCCTTCTTAACAAAACAACACCACCCGACGAACAATTAACGATTAACCATTAACAATGTACAATTATGATAATCATATTTTATCATATATAACATACATTTGTAAAGAGAGAAAAAGAATTAATTCTGCATTAAAACCGGAGGTTTTATATGAAAATACTTTTTACGGGCGGCGGCACGATGGGTCACGTTTCGCTGAATATTGCCCTGATCCCTCTTTTTCAAAAGGAGGGCTGGGAGACGATATATATCGGGTCTCAGGACGGCATAGAGAAGACCGAGATAAAAAAGCTCGAATCGGTCCCCTACTACACGGTATCAACCGGAAAACTGCGGCGATATATGAGTATGCAGAATGTCAAGGACATTCCGGGGATTTTTCGGGGAATAGCGCAGGCAAGGAGCATAATCAAGCGGGAGAAGCCGGATATTGTTTTCGCAAAGGGCGGGTTTGTGTCGGTGCCTGTTATAATAGGCGCCCGTCTTAACAAAATCCCCGTTGTCCTGCACGAATCGGACATATCTATCGGGCTTGCCAACAAACTTGCCTATCCGTTTGTCAGCCGCATATACTCAACCTTTCCCGAGATTGCCGAAAAGCACAAAAAGGCGGTCTGCATAGGCTCTATAATACGAGACGACCTCAAGACAGGTGATGTCGACAGGGGTATGCAGTTGTGCGGGTTTAACGGGAAAAGACCGATAATGCTGGTTATGGGCGGAAGTCTCGGAGCAATGTCGCTCAACAGGGCGGTTTGGAGCAATCTTGATCGGCTTACCGAAAAATATCAAATCGTGCATCTTTGCGGTAAGAACAACTTTAACAAAGACGCTCGCGCGGACGGATATGCCCAGTTTGAATTTGTCAGAGAAGAGCTGTATGACATACTTGCCGTAACCGACTTTGTCTTCTCAAGAGCGGGAGCCAATACCATATTTGAAATGCTTTATTTTAAAAAGCCGATGATTCTTGTGCCGCTGCCCCTCTCTCAGAGCAGGGGCGATCAGATTCTAAACGCACAGTCGTTCGAGAAAAAGGGCTATTGCAAGGTTATTCGAGATCAAGATCTGCCGAATATAAACCTGCCCGAAGAGATTGACGAGTTCTATGCAAACAGACAGTCTTATATCAGCGCCATGCCTCAGCCGCAGAATGATGGATTGCAAAGGCTTTTCAGGGAGATCAAAAACTATGCTTAGAATAGGTAACGATTGGGACGACATTTTAGCCGATGTTCCGCAGCAAGAATACTACATAAAACTGCGGGAGTTTATTGATGGTCAATATAAAAAGCATACCGTCTATCCCCGTGAGGAGGATGTTTTTAATTTTTTAAGGCTTACTCCCTACAGCAGGGTCAAGGCGGTTATCATAGGTCAGGATCCATACCACGGCCCGGGGCAGGCGCATGGTCTCTGCTTCTCGATACAAGGGGGCAATCCCATTCCGCCGTCGCTCAAAAACATCTTTAAAGAGATGCAGAGCGACATGGGCATCATTCGCACAAACGGCGACCTAACCGGACTTGCCCGGGAGGGAGTTCTTCTAATCAACACCGTGCTGACCGTTAGGCACCATGAGCCGCACAGCCACAAAAACAAAGGCTGGGAGATCTTCACCCGCACAATAATAGAGCGGCTGAACGACAGCAAAAACCCCATAGTCTTCTTACTATGGGGAAAGGCTGCCAAATTGGGCGCAGACCTCATAACAAACCCCACTCATATGGTACTAACCGCACCCCATCCAAGCCCACTCTCGGCAAGACAAGGATTCTTAGGATGCCGCCATTTCTCCAAAACAAACGAGTTCTTGATGAGAAACGGGGTTGAGGGGATAGAGTGGAGGTGACAATGCAGAATTAAGAATGCAGAATGCAGAATCGCCCTCTCAGTCGGCGTTGCCGCCGACAGCTCTCCCAAAGGGAGAGCCAAGAGTGTCCTATCTAATTCCGTGGGTGTCCTTGCCTCTCCCTTTGGGAGAGGTGTCATGCGTTAGCATGACGGAGAGGGCAGTAGGGTACGCACCCCGTGCGTACCATACAGGCTGAGTATGTTATTCCAGCACATACGGTCGTGAGCTGTTGTTAGATTTGTAATAATCTCCCATGACAATAGGTTTCCCGTTGCAAGTAAAGGATAATTCTACTGTGTATTTATCGGGGAAAAACAACAATCCCTGAGTATAATCACTCGTTATATCCATGTCTTTAAAATAAATCTCAGAGTTGCCGTCAGAAGCCCAATGCTCGTATTCCGCCGTCTTCAGTTCGATTAATTTTGTCCAGCCATCCATTTCAAAACGAGTGTGGAAGGTCATTCTCACCTGCACTGTCTCACCGTCTATGACAATCTCGTCTTCCCAATGCGTGTGTGATTCGACAGCGCCGCCTTCAACCATTATTACCGCATTGTAAGTGGTATATAAAAAACCCGTAAGTACAACCAACGCAAAAACCGATACAGAGATTATAATAATTTTTTTCATGCAAAAACTCTCCCGATTGTTTATACGGTCACCGCATTTACTTTTTTGATAGCAGTCCGCAATAACCACGGGCGGCAGATTGCCGCCCCTACACGCCCCGCAATTTGTATGGGACGGTACGCACGGGGGTGCGTACCCTACAGGATTGAAATTACAAGCCCCAAGCCCTCTTTCGTAAAGAGGGTGCCCTCGCAAGGGCGGGTGTTTTTCCCTTTTCGTGATTTTTGTGTATTTCGTGGTTAAATAAAGAATAAAAAAAGTAAATGCGGTGACCGTGGGCGGCAATCTGCCGCCCGTGATAATCATTAAAAAGTTTCCAAAAATAAAAATCTGCTTTTTTATAAAAAACATCTTGAAATTAAAAATCAGATGTGTTACAATGATACTGATTATATAAAAAAGGATGTAATACATATGGGAGTTACTCTTTTAAAAGATGCAAATGAGACTGTAAACATAAAGGTAATCGGGGTAGGCGGCGGCGGCGGAAACGCTGTGAACAGAATGATTGAATCGGGAATCGTCAGTGTTGATTTTATTGCGATCAATACGGACGAGCAGGTTTTGTGTAAATCACAGGCGCCTCATAAGATACAGATCGGCGAAAAATCTACTAAAGGCCGTGGCGCCGGAGGAGATCCGTCTGTGGGTCAGCGTGCCGCAGAGGAGAACCGCGAGGAAATCTCCACCGCACTAAAGGGAACCCAGATGGTCTTTGTCACCGCCGGAATGGGCGGGGGAACAGGCACGGGAGCTGCGCCGATCATTGCCGCAATTGCAAGAGAGCAGAATATATTGACCATCGGTATAGTGACAAAACCCTTTAATTTCGAGGGAAAACGAAAGATGGCACAGGCAGAAGCGGGCATAGCCGAACTGCGTAACCATGTCGATTCGCTCGTGGTCATACCAAACGAACGCCTTAAACTTATATCAGAGCAAAAACTCACCTTGGCAAGGGCGTTTGAAGCGGCCGACGATGTTCTGCGTCAGGGTGTTCAGAGCATATCCGATCTTATAAAAATCCCCGGTCTTATCAACCTCGACTTTGCCGATGTAACGGCTATTATGAAGGATGCCGGGTATGCGCATATGGGTGTCGCCACTGCAACCGGAAAGGACAAGGCCGATCTTGCATCCGCTATGGCGACGGCAAGCCCGCTGCTCGAAACATCTATCGACGGTGCCAAAGGAGCTATTATAAACATTACCGGCTCTACCGATTTGGATCTCGAAGAGGTTTATGCCGCAATGGATAAAATACAACAGGCAGCGCATCCCGACGCCAATATAATCATGGGGGTTGCTTTGGACGAAGGCATCGAGGATCAGATCTCGATCACGGTTATAGCAACAGGATTCGATACAGATTTCAAGCCTAAAATAACGCAGAACAAGGATTCGGTCAACACGGCCGATGCTATAAGCAGCACCGATAATGATTGGGAAGACAGCACGAATGATATTGTCGAAGAATTTGACGAAATAATAAATATGTTCAAGAAAAAGTAATACTGTTATATGACAAACCCCCCACCCTGCAAACAGCGGAGTGGGGGGGTTAGTGAGAGGATGAGATCAGTTTGAATATTCAATTTCATTTGCGGCACTAAGTATATCTATATGTTTTTCATTTTTTCTAAAATCATCTAATGATTCTTGATTAAGAAAATGCAATGTAGAAGTATATATTTTCTTTCCTTTTGTTGGTTCTAATTTAATGTTAAATTCACCTTGTTCATTGTTTTGAGGTAATCGATATTCTTTTACAGTTGCATCAAAAATACAAACCAATCCGCAAAAAGATAATGATGTACCAAATACTTCTATAGTCTCTTCTTCTACAAAATTAAAGCGAATTTCTTGACCAAGCATTTTATTAGCATCATCTATATTAAAATTTCCTGTACCGCTAACATTATCTATATTGCTATATTTTTTAAAAGGTTTCTTGAGAATAAGCGAATGATATAACTCTTCTAATTTTCTTTCATGTGCTAAGTCGGTTTCAATTTGAGGGTTAAAATTAACTTCAAAAAATTCTTCTATTTCGAGAATCTTTCCCCAAAACTTTAGTCCTTTATCAGGGAAACTCTTGTCAGGATTATTATAATCTAATTTTTGCCCTTCCAAAAATCCGTTTCCCGACACCAAAGCATTAAAAATAATTATTGCCGACACAATTTCTCTTACAGTTTTTGCTTTAGAAATAGAAATATTTATAGTAAAATGAATTTCATTGGGTTCGGCAATAAATGTCAATTGAATCGGACAGTCATTAACCGTTCCGAATTTTTGGACTTCTATACTATCATATGGTTGCTGTTGAATCATCAATTTAAGGTTATGACCTCCGCCTTCAACTATTAGCGGGCACGGATCAGGAAAAGGCTCGGGAGATAAATAGCGCTTCGTAATAATACCATCAGATAGATTCCTTAAAGGTGACTTTGTTATATCAGACGCCTTAACTTCTTCACCATCGACAACAAAACAGCCATTCTCGTTAGGGAGAATTTCTACTGTTGTTTGTGTGTTATATATATATTGCAGCAAATCTTTTTGACTTTTACCTTTAAAATTTTTTTTGTCTTTTTCAGACAAAGCAAGACGACAACCACCTAATGTATTTGTATCAACAACACACACTCCATCCCCTATATCTTTATATCGTAATTTACCGGGTAAACCTCTACTGGCGGCTTCAAGAACAGCTTTTGGCATATTACCTTTGTATTGTGTCTTGACCTTTTTAAAAGCCTTGTCAAAATCTGAAAACATTATAAATCCCCCTTTATATTATTCCATATAATTATTTTTGAAATGAGATAGTGTTTTGCTAAATCTTCAACTTCTTTTTCCCAAATACAATCTTTTATTTTTATATAATCAAATTCATCTTTAACAATGATGTGTTTTATATCATCTATCGTGAAGCGCAACCAATTGTTAGGAGTGAACAAAAGAGATTCGTTAAATATGTCTATTCTGTGCAGATCCTCTTCTAATATAACTTGGCTTAAATCATCTTTTTTCACATCCGGAATGTAACGCCATTCGCATTCATCCGTAAAGTTTTTTATTTCTTTTTTGTTATCTCGTTCCATATCACCTTGAATTGGTTTAAAATAATACATCTGTGATAACAAATAGTTTTTAAGCTCACTGTCTTGCTCACTGTCTTGCTCACTGTCTTGCTCAGCAGATTTAAAGGTTTGTGAAAAATCATCACAAAGAGGTGATTTAGGATTTATGTATTGGAGCGGTTGAATTCCTTTTTCCAAGCTCCATTCTTTTGAAAAAGCAATACCATATCCCCCATAATAGCCTAAATGCGAAGCGATTTTATGCAGATTTATGTCACAAAAACAAATCATTGGATATGCAAGGTTTTTATATTCTATTTTTAAATATTCTGTAGTTTCTTCATGGTATCTTGGAATCATCGCTTCTTTTTCGATAATAGACAGCAAATAGTCTACCTTATCCATAAAATGAAATAATGAATTAGCACTTTGAATAGATGGTTTATATCTCGATGGCTTGATAGATACATCTTTTTTATCCATATGTTTTTAATTCCTTTTTGTGATTCTATATTTAGTATAATCACATAATCTATAAATGTCAATCTTTTTTTGTGCAGATAGATAATTAAAGTTTCAATTGACCCCTAACAAAACCACCCCCCACCCTGCAAACAGCGGAGTGGGGGGTGTTGTTATGCCTGTCTATCCTGCCATGTTTGTGAATTTTGTCTTTGCCTGGTCTACCTTTTGCTGCTCTGCAGGTTGGGTTTGATACCAGCCTCGCTTGGATATTTCTGTAAACACCTCTGATTGTATCTGATGCTCTTCGTTAAGAATTGACATAAACTCGTCCCTGACCTTAGGCGTGCAGCATTCGTTAGCGAATGTGTTGAATGTCCCTGTGATGTGCTTTTGTGTCATAAGCGCATCGTTCATCATGGACTTGTCGTCAAAATGCGAATTGGTCTGAATGTTCATAAATGGTTTCCTCCTTTTTTGTTTTTAGGATAAATGTCCCAGAAGCCTTGTGTAGTGACCTTGATGCCGTGATGCGATCTGCTCGCACTTGGTCTTGAGCTGCGGGTCGCTGCAGCTCTGTGAAAACATTGTGAATTTTTTTACTAAGTTTTGCTCTACATTCAGCTGGTCCTCAATGGCTGTCAATTCTTTAGAGGTCAGGTTTGCCATAATATCACTTCCTTGTATTATTTTACCCCGTTATTTTTTGCAAAATTTCTCCTAATATTCATGGAAATATTAATATTGAATAAATACTTTTTTCGGGACATACCGCATATAATTTTATTAAAATATTATCTATAACAAAGGTGGATTTAGTATGTTTATTATGTCTTTTAAGGCGACTAAGGGAAAGTTGGCTGCCGCTTGCATCATCTCGGGGCTGGTTGTGCTGGCGGGGATTTACGCTATCAATGTCGCCGCAACATCTCCGGCATCGGCAGGAATGAGTACAAGCGCATCACGTCCCGAGCAGGGAATGTCTAACGATGAGCGTGTGGATTTCTTAAAATCATTCGGCTGGGAGGTAAAAACAGACCCCGTCGAAGTAGTTGATGTTATCATCCCTACAGAGTTTGACGAGGTCTATATAAACTATAACGAGCTGCAAAAAAAACAGGGGTATGATTTAACCCCCTATCGCGGAAAGAAAATAAAACGCTACACCTATCAGATTATAAATTTCCCCAACCGGCCGGGCAACGTCAGAGCTGATGTGCTGATACTCTCTGATAAAATCATCGGCGGCAATGTATACGGAACCGAACAGGGCGACTTTATGTCCGGATTCAAGTTTGAACAAGACCAACCCCCTCCGGTGGTGTAGGGGGGTAAGATTCAATATGACCGAGTGCGCATCCTACAGCCTAACCCATTAATCCATATTACAAAGAAAAACACCTGCATTAGCGGGTGTTTTTTCCGCAGTAATAATCCTTGACATAAACCAAATCCTGTGGTACTATTTTTATAAAGGTTTGGTGATATGAAAAATGCAAAAGTATAATGTAGGTATTATTGGGGCGACGGGGATGGTTGGGCAGAGGTTTGCCCTGCTTTTAGACGGTCACCCTTGGTTTAAGGTGACTGTGCTGGCGGCATCGGCCAAAAGCGCGGGAAAGACATATCTTGAGGCGCTTGGCGGCAGATGGGCAATGGATTCGCCTGTTCCGAAAGATATGGAAAGCATGACGGTTTACGATGCCGCTCGTGATATAGAAAAAATATCCGGCATGGCGGATTTTGTCTTCTGTGCCGTTGATATGAAAAAAGAGGACATAAAAAAACTCGAGGAAGACTATGCCCGTCTTGACTGCCCGGTCATTTCTAACAACTCCGCTCACAGAGGCACGGCCGATGTTCCCATGATAATACCGGAGATAAACCCCGAACATTCGCAGGTTATAGAACACCAGCGAAAACGGCTGGCGGTGAGAAGAGGGTTTATAGCGGTAAAATCCAACTGTTCTCTCCAGAGCTATATCCCCGCATTGCATCCGTTAAAGGCAGAGTTCGGGATAAAATCGGTGCTGGCCTGTACCTATCAGGCTATATCGGGAGCGGGAAAAACATTCGGCACATGGCCGGAGATGAACGACAATGTCATACCCTTTATCGGCGGTGAGGAAGAAAAAAGCGAGCAGGAACCTCTCAAAATCTGGGGTCAACTGCAGGACGGCAGGATCATAAATGCGCAGTCTCCGCTGATAACGACACAGTGCATACGGGTACCCGTTTCAGACGGACATCTTGCCGCCGTGTTTGTGGATTTTGACAGCAAGCCGACAAAAGAGCAGATAATCGAAGCGTGGAACGACTTCAAGGGGTATCCGCAGCTGAAGAATCTCCCGAGCGCTCCAAAGAGATTCCTGCATTATTATGAGGAGGACAATCGGCCTCAGATCAAGCTCGATCGCAACGCTGAGAACGGGATGGCGGTATCGGTGGGAAGACTGAGAGAGGACAGCTGTTTTGATTACAAGTTTGTCTGCCTCTCCCACAACACGCTCAGAGGAGCGGCAGGAGGAGCGGTGCTGATGGCCGAGATGCTGGCCGATATGGGATACATGGATGCGTAGGATGTTTACTGATTCCACAAAATTGAAAGGGTGAAATTTATTATGGCAAATCATATTTTTACAGGAACCGGAGTAGCGGTTGTTACCCCCTTTAGCCCCGATGGATCGGTTAATTACAACAAGCTCAGAGAGCTGATAGAGTGGCAGATAGCAGAGGGAACAGACGCTATAATAGCCTGCGGAACCACGGGCGAGTCCTCAACCTTGACCGATGATGAGCATATCAAGGTCATATCATGTGCGGTTGAGCAGACAAGCGGCCGAATCCCCGTTATAGCGGGAGCAGGCAGCAACGATACCGACTATGCCGTTACCTTAGCAAAAGAATCAAAGCAAGCAGGAGCGGACGGTCTTCTTATCGTTACCCCCTATTACAACAAGACCTCACAAAGGGGGTTGGTCAGGCATTTTAACATAATCGCCGACAGTACCGACCTGCCTGTTATTCTCTACAATGTTCCGTCACGAACAGGGGTGGACATAAAACCACATACATACACCGAGCTTATCAAGCACCCCAATATCAAAGCGACAAAGGAAGCAAGCGGAAACATAGCCGCAGTAGCGGAGATCCTGTCTCTTTGCGGAGACAGATTGGATGTATATACCGGAAACGACGACTGTATCGTTCCTACGCTGTCGCTTGGCGGCAAGGGATGTATATCGGTATTGGCAAACATCCTGCCCCGTCAAACGCATGATATATGCAGACTGTTTTTCGAGGGCAGAATACAGGAGAGCGCCGATCTTCAGATAAAGCTGATGAATCTCATAAAACTGCTCTTTACAGACGTAAACCCCATCCCCGTGAAAGAAGCGCTTGATCTGATGGGCAAACAAACGGGCGCCTGCCGTATGCCGCTGATAGAAGCAGACCAAAAGCTCAGAGAAGATCTGAAAAAAGAAATGAAATTACAGGGTATAATATAGTAGGAGAGGTTTATGAAGACAAAAATAATCATCAGCGGGATTTCGGGCAAGATGGGCAGGGTGGTTACCGATTGCATCCGCAACAGGTCCGACTGTGAGGCAGCGGCAGGTATCGATCTAAAGGCAGGTGAATCGAGCGGCATCAAGGTATACAGGTCACCATTCGATTGTACCGAAAAGGCCGATGTCCTTATCGATTTCAGCCATCCGTCGTCGCTTGGCAACCTGCTTGTATACGGTATCAAGCGGAATCTGCCGCTTGTTATCGCTACTACAGGTTACAGCGAGGATGAGATAGACGAGCTGAAAAGAGCATCGCACAAGATCCCTGTCTTTTTCTCGTTCAATATGTCTCTTGGTATAAATCTGCTTGCGGGTCTTGCCAAAAAGGCGGCCGAGGTTTTGGGGGGACAGTTTGACATAGAGATAATCGAAAAACATCACAACCAAAAGATCGATGCCCCCAGCGGAACTGCCATAATGCTGGCCGATAAGATAAACTCTGCACGCAAATATGAGTATGTCTATGACAGGCACGGCTACCGGGCAAAACGGGCCTCAAACGAGATAGGTATTCACACAGTGCGGGGCGGTACCATTCCGGGCGAACATGAGATTATATTTGCGGGGCGGGACGAGGTTCTGACCATGTCCCACAGTGCAATCTCCAAAGAAATTTTCGCCGCCGGAGCCGTAAATGCCGCAATGTTTCTGCAAAACAAACCCGCAGGATTATACGACATGAGCGATATAGCTTCATTTTGAGATAGGAGATGTTGTCGATGGAAAGATTGTGGAGCGGAGATGTAAAAATAAAATATCCAAAACAATGGATAGTTATGGTGAATCTGCAGGATGACAAAACAACCCACAAAACAATCGGAGATGTTTATTTTATAACATCTAACAAAGATGAGGCATATAGCACCGCTATTGCATTAGGCAACAGCATGGGCAAACGAATGATTGTTGAGGGAGTTGACGACACACCGCAAATAGGAGGGCTTGAGTTATGGAATCTATAGTTATTCCTTTTACTAAAAGCAACTTGGGTCGTGTTGAATTTGACGTAGATGTTCAAACAGGCGATAAATTATCATTTGACAAGGTGATGTTTAAATTAGATTCCGGATCAGATTTTACCACAATAAATTGCAATGATTTAAAGTTTTTAGGATATTCACAAGAATTTTTGAAATCATGTCCTTATTACGAAATCAGTGCATCAACAGCCTCGGACGAGCACAAGATTTTATTGCAATACATACCCGATGTTTCGATAAAATTCGGAGATCGAGAATTGCAAAGCTGCCGTCTTTTTTTCTCATTGGGAACAAAATTGCGGAGTTTGTTCGGCAGCGATGTGTTGAAATATTTTAATATAGAAATAAACTTTGACATTGGAGAACTTCGATTGACCCAAACGGAAGTCAAACCTCATTTGTTAAAAGACGAAACCCCTATTCAAATTTATTCGATTGAATACGATTAGCAAGGAGAAACGGTATGAGTAACAACGTTATGAAAATATCATCACGCGAAAATGTAACGCTGGTGACCTTTGAGAACGCACCGCACAACGCTGCGTTTTTGGAGGAAATATTCGGAGAAATAGCAGACAACGGCATAAACATAGACATGATTTCACAGACGGCCCCTACCGGAAACTGTGTCACATTGTCCTTTACTATTGACGAAAGCGATATGGTCGGCATACTGCGGCTGGCAAACAAACTCGGCGAAAATCATCTCTCTCTTCAGCACAGGGTTAGCGGCGGCAATGCCAAGATCTCGCTCTACAGTGAGGATATGCCGGGCCAGATAGGCGTTGCGGCAAGGGTGTTCAGCGCACTTGCGGGCATCGATGTCGAGATTGTTATAATAACAACATCGGAAGTAGACGTGTCGGTGCTTGTCGGTTCCTGCGACCTTCCTGCGGCCTTTGCGGCGCTTTCATCCGAGTTCGGGTTATGACGTTCACAAATAATTTACATTTTATCCTGCTCCATAGAGGGCTAATCACTTGCATTTTGATTTAATATGTGGTATACTCATTCGGCTATCAAAATACACACGCACGTTTGACATAGGTTTGGTTGGGTGCTTATTGCACTGTATTAATCGTGCGGAGGTAGAAAAAACCAAAAACAGGAGGAAAATTTTTATGGCAGTAGTTTCAATGAAACAATTATTGGAAGCAGGGGTACATTTCGGACACCAGACCCGCCGCTGGAACCCCAAAATGGCGGAATATATATTTACCGAAAGAAACGGTATTTATATTATCGACCTCTCTAAAACCGCAAAAAAACTTGAAGAAGCCTATATGTTTATCAGAGACGTGGTTGACGGCGGGAGTTCTATTCTCTTTGTGGGAACGAAAAAACAGGCGGGAGACAGCGTTAAGGAAGAGGCCGAACGCTGCAGTATGCACTTTGTTAATGCTCGCTGGCTGGGCGGTATGCTTACCAACTTTAAGACAATACGCCGCAGAATAGACCGTCTTGAGCAGCTGCTCAAGATGCGGGAAGACGGTACATTCGGTCTTTTGCCCAAAAAAGAGGTTATCAAGCTGGATCTTGAGATACAAAAACTCGAAAAGTTTTTGGGCGGAATCAGGGAGATGAACGATCTTCCGGGGGCGTTGTTTATAGTGGATCCCCGCAAGGAGAGAATCGCTGTTGCTGAGGCGAAAAAGCTCGGCATACCCATAGTGGCTATTGTTGATACAAACTGTGACCCCGATGAGGTTGATTATGTAATTCCGGGCAACGATGATGCTATAAGAGCCGTCAAACTCATATGCGGTGCGATGGCAGATGCCGTTATCGAGGCAAGAGGCGGAGTTCAGACTACAGCCGATACAGCCGTGGCTGACGATGTGGTAGATGCAGTTGATGCAGCCGCAGAAGAACCCGAAAGCGCCGGCGGATACGATGGCAGGGATGACGAAGAAGAGATCCAACCCGAAAAGGCTCCGGAATCGGCAATCGAACCGGAAACTGCTCCGGCTGAATAATATATAAATTGAAAGGAAATTATGATATGGCATTTACCGCAAAAGATGTAGCGGCTCTGCGTGAAAAAACGGGCTGCGGAATGATGGATTGCAAAAAAGCGCTGACAGAGGCTGATGGTAATATAGAAAGAGCGGGAGAACTCCTGCGTGAGAAGGGTCTTGCCGCCGCAGAAAAAAAGGCGGGCAGAATCGCCGCCGAGGGTATCGTTGTTTCGATTATAGACGACAGCAAGAAAACAGGTGTGGTTTTAGAGGTTAATTCCGAGACCGACTTTGTGGCAAAGAATCAGCAGTTTGTTGATTTTGTAAAGGCTGTTGCCAACACAATCATCAGCCAAAACCCCGCCGATGTCGATGCTCTTCTACAGCTCACGCTTGACGGTGAGGGTGTTACGGTTGAAGAGGCGTTGCGTGAAAAGATATTGACCATAGGCGAGAATCTGAAAATCCGCCGATTTATCCGCATGGAGGGCAATCTTGTGTCCTATGTTCACAGCGGCGGCGTAATCGGAGTTATGGTCAAGTTTGATACAGATGTGTATGACAAACCCGAATTTATGGACTATGGCAAGGATGTCGCTATGCAGATAGCGGCTGCTCAGCCGCTCTATGTTCGTAAGGAAGAGGTTCCCGATGATGTTGTGAACAAAGAGAAAGAGATCCTCACGGCACAGGCGATAAACGAGGGTAAACCTCAGCAGATCGCCGAAAAGATGGTCACGGGCAGAATAGCTAAGTATTTCAAGGATGTTTGCCTGATAGAGCAGCCTTTTGTAAAGGACACCGACCAAACCGTTGCGGCATACACCGATGCCACCGCTAAGGCTATGGGCGGGTCTATCGCAATAACCGAGTTTGTCCGATTCGCAAAGGGCGAAGGCCTGCAAAAGCGTGAAGACGATTTCGCAGAAGAAGTCGCCGCAATGAGCAAGTAAGTTTGTAATAATGAAAAGGGAAAAACACCCGCCGCTGCGGCGGCACCCTCTTTACGAAAGAGGGCAGGGACTTGAAATTTCAAGTCCTGTAGGGTATGCACCCCCGTGCATACCGTGGATACAAAAACGCCCTGTTTATGCCAACGGATTACCGAGGGACGGTACGCAATGTTTATCAAGGACGGTACGCACAGGGGTGCGTACCCTACAGCCTACCGTCCTTGTCCTTAATAAACATTTAGTGTCTTTCGTGGTTAAAGGGTAATTCTGCAAAATTTGTGCTTGACATATTCGGATTAGTTTGTTATAATAAGTATAAATGAATAAGCGGTCATGGCGGAATCGGCAGACGCACCAGCTTGTGGGGATTTTAGCACGATGATAGAATTTATCAACAGATTTGAGAGGGCAGAATACGGTCTTAAAAATTTAATAGGAGTGTAAATATCGTAAGATATTCACATATAAAAAATGAATAAGCGGTCATGGCGGAATCGGCAGACGCACCAGCTTGTGGGGATTTTAGCACGATGATAGAATTCATCAACACATTTGAGAGGGCAGAATACAGTCTTAAAAATTTAGTAGGAGTGTAAATATCGTAAGATATTCACATATAAAAAATGAATAAGCGGTCATGGCGGAATCGGCAGACGCACCAGCTTGAGGGGCTGGCGGGAGCAATCTCGTGGAAGTTCAAGTCTTCTTGACCGCACCAAACGGCGTAAACTTGAACCAACCAAAACAACTGCATTTTTTCAAAAAAGTTGTAGCTGTAGTGGTTGAAATTTCAAGGTAACACAAACAAAAAAGCCTCCGGGGAACTTGAATCTCCTGAGGCTTTTTTATGTATTTATAGAGCATGATTTACTGCTTGCAACTCAGCGTCTAAAAAGGTTATCCGCTCGACATATTCACCGAGTTTTGTTTGAATTTCCGAAAAAAGAGCATCGCACACATCTCGTGCAGCTTTGAGTTGGTCAGGGAATAGCGAGCGAGTAGCGACAAACAATTTGTCTAAGTCTATAACCGTTGGATGCCGGAACGGATTGCGGCTTAAATCCGGTTGTTCTACAATTCGGCACACTGGCTCAGAATATAAGTTGTCGTGATACGGCTTGAAACTTTGACATTTAACCAATTCGCAGGATAGGTCAGGAACATTCACACAAATATACATATGAGATTTTTTGGCGAGATTGCTGAATGCAGTGGGATAAGGAACCCGGATTATTATAACATCTTTTGTATCAATCAAGGAGAAGTTCCCCCGTTTCGCCGAAAGTAATATACACAGGACTGTCAAACTCAGGATCATGTGCGGCTTCGTTTAACGCATTATGAACCGTCTCGGTCAGTCGTTTTTTATCATTTTTGAAATAGATAAAAGTTTTACCGTATAAATTAAGGGTGTTTACAGAATCAATATAGCTTTCGGGATATGCTCGTTCGATGTTTCGGAACACAGACCCATCTTTTTCCGAAAAATCAGCTTCGTCCAACGATACATTAGGGTTTCTTTTAATCTCGTCTTCTTTGGCGGCCCATATGTTCAATTTATGTGTGAAATCAGAAATTTTACTGCCAAGACAATCTACTAAAAAAGCGGATAACTTGGCACGAGGCTCGTTTATTACGCCGACCTGATAAGCGTACATCGCATTACAGCGCGGGTTGTGGTTTGCGGCATCGTATCGGTTATCCCCATAAACCCCACTGAAAACAGGGCCGTTCTTATAACCCTTTAACCCATCCAGCTCGTAAGTGTCGCCGTCCACTTTTGAAAAGCACTCATAAAAGAAAAGGAATTTTTGCAACTGGATGCCGGAGTTAAACCCAGCGTTATTGTTAGCCCAGCCAACCAGAGCTTGTTTCCGTTCACTTGCGTTTGCCATAACCGACACCTCCAGACAACTAACCCATGATATTATTATAATCTATTTTTTGAAAAATTGCAACTGTTATTTTTCAGGCACAAAAAAGCCCCCTGCCTGTACATTATCGTACAAACAGGAGGCTTTTTCGCTTGCGTTACCTTGAAATTTCAACCACTACAGCTACAACTTTTTTGAAAAAATGCAGTTGTTTTGGCTGGTTCAAGTTTACGCCGTTTGGTGCACCCGAGAGGACTTGAACCTCCACCGAGAAACCCCGACTAGAACCTGAATCTAGCGCGTCTGCCGATTCCGCCACGGGTGCATTCGCAAAAATATAAAACCAACTCCTTACATTGTATCAGGGTATTTGTATCTTGTCAACAAATATTTTTTAATTAATTTGGTCAGTATTTATTTTATCAACCTCTTTCTTAAACATAATTTTCACCATTTCCTTTTTTATAAAATTTCAATTTTTGATTTTGCTTCTCTTAGTTTTTCGAGAAATACATCTAAATAATCACGATGCTCGTCAATCCAATAACACTCTTTGATTATATTTCCATCAAAATCCATTATAATTAACAAGTCTCCTTTTTTGAAAAATTCTTCAAAATCAAATTCAACGGTACGCATATATTCACTTATATAAGAACCCAATCCAAAATGACCACCAGGGAAATTATCTACATCCATTGTTGACTTTACATATAATCTTAATACACTCATCACGTTGTGTGAAAGATCAGAAGCTATTCGTATTGGTATATGATTATACCAAACTATACCTCTCTCCTCATATACAGCATATGGGTTAACACGCATTAGATATATTAATTTCATAAAATCAAGTGTAGTTTTTGGGCTATTTATGTAATCCTCAATTAATTCATCAAGTGATATGTCTACATTAAATACGCCTCTTGTTTCACCACTGGTCAGTTCATCATACCAAACAGCATAAGCTGTAATAGATTTATCGTCCAATACTTCTGCTAATTCGTCCTCTCTAACAAGACTTAAATCAAATAATTTTGTAGAATAAAACCAAGAATATATCCAAGGTTCGTAATCATAGTCGCGACCATATGAATACCAAAGAAACTCTAAATCAAAGCCTGTTTCGGGACTTCCGCAAAAAACGTCAAAATACCCTCCAAAAGCATCGTTATATCTATTGTAAATTGACCTATATATTTCTATATCTGTCATGCCTGTATAATCTTGATCTTGTGCAGTTGCCCGCAAATCAGCAAGGGTATTCCATGCTGTCATAGCGGCATTATCTGCCGGATACAATTCAGGATAAAGATGGCTGATAATATCAAAATTTGGTGAGGGTTCAACTGTGATATTTGCTGATGGCGGCGTTGGTTTTTCATTTTTTTCTTTTTCCTTTAAAATTACCTCTCGCACAGCCACCATGCTGAATATGTTCACAATCCCGATTTCGTTCACATCGGCCGCTATCTTCCCACGTTCGCATAAAGACCGTTTGCCGAGAATATGGTCACGGATTGCGATAATGTCGGCGACATTAACAACGCCGTTGTTGTCGGCATCACCGGGGATTATAGGGGAATCTGCGAGTGCGGGCAGGGTGAGCAGTGAGAGCGTGAGAGACAAGGTAATGAGTGCTGATATGAGTTTTTTCATGGAAACCATCCTTTTTACAATTTACTATGCCAATATTATACTCTCCCATTCCGCATATGTCAAGCCCTCGTAATTGTCAATTGTAGCAGACCACCCCGCCTCTGCGGCGGCACCCCGACGACAATTAACAGTTGACAATGTACAATTGACAATTATTGTAAACATAAATTCGCTGGCAAAAATAGGGTTAGATTTCTATAATTTCAAGCCTCCGTAACTGTCAATTGTTCATTGTAAATTGTCAATTGACATCATTCCCCTCTGGGGAGGGGTGGCAAACACTCGCAACAAAGTTGCGATAGTGTTTGACGGGGTGGTCTGCCGGAGGAATGCCCTCGCAAGGGCGGGTGTTTTTCTCCGTATGGTACGCACCCCGTGCATACCGTATCCATCATGGCATGACGGAGAGGGCTGCATACCAAAATTAATTTCTAACTATTTCCATGTTGACTATCTCGTTCGGATGTGTTAGAATGGCTGTGAGGTAATGTGATATGGGAAAAGAAGAGTCAAGTTTCAAAAAAAGGCTGCGGAGAAAGCGTCAGCTGAGAAGAATAGCCGCTGTTGCCGTGATAGGGCTTATTATGGGGCTTATATATTTCTATGGCAACAGATATGCAGGTCTTGAAAGCGATGGATTGTTCTACACAGACGGAGGGGCGGCAGGATTCCCCGTAAGTCTCGGAGGAGATAATGCTCTGCGATTTTCAGAAACAAAGAACAATCTTGCTCTTTTAACAGACAAGCAGATGTTTTTCTACTCGAAAAACGGCAAAAGGCTTTTGGCCAATCCGCACGGCTACTCAAAGCCGTCTATGAAAACCGAAAACGGATTTACCGTTACATATGATATAGGTGGGAACAGTTTTGATGTATATTCAAGAGCGGGATTGTTATATAATAAAACACCGGCTCATAAAATATTATTTTGTGAGATAAACCGCAACGGATATGTCGCTCTTGCCGCTGAGGACGAACGGTATGAGGGCAGTGTAACCGTTTTTGACCCGTCCGGCAAGGAAGTCTTCAAATGGTTCTCAGCCGTTGAGATGCTGGTGGGTATCTCGCTCTCCAAGGATAACAAAACCTGCGCCGTTGTTACGGCAGGGGTATCGGGGGGACTGATACGCTCATCTGTATACGGGCTTGATTTCACAAAGGAACAGGAGACCTTCAGAACGATACTGGATAACAAAATGGCGCTTGGAATCTCGCTTAAAGACGGCGGCGGTCATCATGTGATATACGATGGCGGAGTTGCCGCGCTGGATTCTTCGGGCAATATCCTAAACGATACGGTTCTCGGAGGCAAACTGCAGATCTTCGACACATCGTCATCCACACACAGTCTTTTGGTTGTGTCTGCCGATATTACCCGCAACGATTTGGTTAAGATAGACCGAAACGGGAATACGGCGGGCAGGATAGGTTTTGACAGTACCGTTACAGCAGTACATCAGGCAGGCGGCAATATTGTCGTATTCTGCACAAACGATGCGTATCTGTTAAACAGGGATTTGGAGATAACGGCAGAAGAAAGCTCCGACAAACTAAAACCGTTTTTTGCCGCCATAGGAAAAAGCTACTACAAAATCGGCAGATACGGAATAGAAAGACTTGTAATAAAGTAGGGTAACAATATATAAAGGAGACGGGTATATGAATATTTTAATTGACGTTATGGTTGTGGTGTTTATTGGATTGATGGTCTTTTTGGGGTACAAGAAGGGGTTTATCGCTTCGATGATAGAGCTGTTCGGGTACATACTTTCATGCTTGGTTGCATGGTTCTTGTCCGGTCATATAGGCAGATGGATATGGAGCAGCATTATTCGCGGAAGAATTATTGACACCATCAACGCTTCTCTTCCTGCACCTCCGGCAAACATAGCCAATCTTCCTGCATCTTCACCCGAGTTCAGCGGGGAGATCACCGCCGCTGTCAACGATGCCTTTAGCCAAATGCCCGGGTTTGTTTCAAACTTCTTGAACAATTCCAACCTCAACCCGGCGGCAGTGGCAAGCAACATACAGAGCCGTGCATCGGGTACGGTCAGCAATGCCATGGGAGAGATAGCTCCCTATATCGCAGACAATGTTGTGGAGGACATTGTTCTTTCCCTGATCGTATCGATTGCGTTTGTGGCGTTGTTTATAATATGCGGCATTGTCTTCAAGATACTTGCCCGTCTGTTTAAGAGCGTCAACAAAATCCCGTTCATAGGAAACGCCAACAAGGCTCTGGGCGCTATGGCAGGACTAATAAAGGCAACGCTGTTTGTATTTGCGTTTACCGCTATCATAAACATATTTATCAAATTTATAGACCCTGTATGGATGAATACATTACAAGACACCCACATACTCAGCCTGTTTTATAATTACAATCCGTTGGGTGTGTAAATGTCGCCCTCTCCGTCACGCCATGATGAACACGGATGATCGAGGGCGGTCATCCCTACACACCCTCTCCGTCACGCCCCGGCGTGACACCTCTCCCAAAGGGAGAGGCAAGGTGACACACGGAGGTTGTATAGGACATTCTTGGTTCTCCCCCTGGGAGGGCTTTCCGGGGGGACGCCG
>Ga0099364_10004245_pt1 | contig 21782 bp, 19 predicted proteins | sample TergutTh196P3_FD_73070 | JGI IMG/M metagenome (GOLD analysis project Ga0099364, IMG submission 73070) | Microcerotermes parvus P3 segment gut microbial communities from Pointe-Noire, Republic of the Congo - Th196 P3 | ecosystem: Host-associated > Arthropoda: Insects > Digestive system > Gut ... | reverse complement strand
TTCTTCGGCTGTATATGTCATCAACGATATTGCAGATGCTCCAAAAGACCGCCTTCATCCCGAAAAGTGCAAAAGACCGATTGCCGCAGGGCAAATCGGGATTCGGGGGGCAGTGACTTTGGCGGCATTTTTGGGACTTATCGGTTTGGCATTGTCCGCGTTTGGATATGGTAATTATTATGTCCTGTTGTGTATCGTGTTGTATGTGCTTTTGAACCTGCTTTATTCTTTTTTCCTGAAAAATCTTGTTGTCATTGACTGCTTCTGCATTGCGACGGGTTTTTTACTGCGGGTTTATGCAGGGGGAGCGGCAGGTAGTATCCATATTTCGGAATGGTTATTTTTGACAATTTTGGCTATTTCATTATTTATGGCATTCGGCAAGCGGCGAGGCGAAATGCTGACAAATGTTAATGGTGTTACGCGTGTTGCTTTAGTCGGGTACGATATGGGATTTATTAACGGAATAGTTTTTTCTTGTGCGGGCATGTCTGTGATTTTTTATGCTCTTTGGGCAATGGCGGAAACATCGCTGATGATTTACACCGTACCCCTTGTCATTTTTATCGTATGTAAATATCTGTTGAACGTCTATGGCGAGGTATCTTCAGGCGACCCGGTGACGACGATTTTGGGCGATAAGGGCTTAATGGTGTCTGTTCTTCTGTTCGCGCTGGTTAGTGCGGTGCTGTTGTATGCGTGAGGCTGATTTGCCGCTCATCTTAATGGCGATGTTTGAAAGATGCCTGTCATCCAGCCGCGTTATAAAGTCGAGTAAAATCATTGACTTACAACAAAAATCACAACAATCCCAACAACTCTTTCATACAACCCTTGACAACGTCGTGAAATAGCGGTAGACTTTCACATTATGGCAATAACATCACTTAATTTTTTTATATTCGTTGCGGTTGCTTTAACCGTGTACTTTTTCTGCACGCCTAAGAAATATCAATGGGTGGTGCTTTTGGCGGCAAGCTATGTCTTTTATGCGTTTGTCGGTTTGCAGTTATTTGTCTATATCCTCACAACAACGCTTACCGTGTATTTGGGCGGATTGTATCTCAATAAAGCAAGCAGACCTACGATAATAATCTGGTTGGTCGTTTTGCTCAACTTCGGGATACTTGCATCCTTCAAATGGTGGAACACATTCGCTTTTTACACTAACACGCTGTTTGCCGTATATACTTCGAACAGTGAGCTGTTGCCTTTTAATTCACTGCTTCTGCCACTCGGTATATCATTTTATACGTTTCAAGCTGTGGGTTATCTGCTCGACGTATATCGAGGCATTGCGAAGCCCGAACGCAATATCGCGAAGTTCGCCTTGTTCCTTTCGTTCTTTCCTCAGTTGATTCAAGGCCCGATAAGCAGGCACCGCGAGCTTTCTGCGCAGCTCTACGCCTCCCGCAAATTTAATCACATAGATGCTCTGCACGGCTTTCAGTTAATGCTGTGGGGGTTGATTAAAAAGTTGGTAATTGCCGACAGAATTTTTTTAACGGTCACAACCATTTTCGCCAATTCGGATGAATACAAGGGGCTGTACGTGCTTATAGGCATTACCGTCCACGTCATTTGGCTCTATATGGATTTCTCAGGCGGGGTGGACATTGCGCGAGGTGTCGGGCAAATGTTCGGCATCATATTGCCGCAAAACTTTATACGCCCGTTTTTCTCAAAGACCATGCCGGAATACTGGCGAAGGTGGCACTGCACGCTCAATGACTGGTGGCGGGATTACCTCTTTTATCCCCTTTTACGGTCGAAATCCATGACAAAGCTCGGTAGATTTGTTCGCAAAAATATAAGTGACGGTTTCGGCAAGATGATAGGTATTTACATATGTATTGTTGTGGTTCGTGTGGTAAATGCAATGTGGCACGGTGCTGATGCGTACTTTATCGCCGAGGGTTTATACTTCGGTATAATCATTGTACTCGGTATAGCTCTCGCGCCCGTTTTTAAGAAAATTATAAAAGCAACGCGTATAGATACGGGTAAGCTCTCGTGGAAGGTCTTTCAAATTATACGAACCTTTGTGCTTGTTTGTATCAGCAGGATATTCATGGCGACTGCGGGGGTGGTTTCGGGAATTGCGGCGTTGTCAAGCGTGATTCGCGATTTTAACCCGAGTATACTTTTTCACAGGTCTACGTATTTAATCGGGTTAAACAGGTTTGACGCATTAGTTGTGATTATTTCACTTCTTGTTGTTTTTGTTGTAGAGGTTTTGCAAGAAAATGGTATGGCTGTGCGCAAAACCCTTGTGAAGCAAAATATTGCGTTTCAGTGGTTAGTAATGTTGATTGGATTATGGGCGGTCTTGATATTCGGTCATTACGGTATCGGTTATGACCCCGCCGCTTTTGTTTACATGGGCTTTTAGGTGCAGGAGCGAGGAGCAGGGAGTCACAGGGGCGGCGCAGCTCAGAGGGAAGCAACTCGGAGATTTGAACATCTCACAGGAGCATAATTTTATGAAAAAAGTAGTTTTTAATTTTATCGGTTTTGTCGCTTTTTTCGCGCTGACATTTGCAATTATTCAGCCGATTTTTGTCTATACGTCTGATGCGGGTGTTGCAGTTGCGCAGATGTACAACGAACCTGAACACAGTCTTGATGTGATTATGCTGGGAGCTTGCGACATCAGACCTGCTGTGCTTGCTCCCGTATTGTGGGACGAAGCGGGTATTGCTTCGCTTAGTTTGGCAATGAACGGGATGAAAGACACCCCACAATACTATTTGCTGAAAGAAATCTTGCGCTTTCAGTCACCCTCTGTTGTAATTGTTTCAGGAAATTACTTATTTGTTGACACCAAATTTGACGGAGAGGACGACGAGGCAAGATTCCGCCAAGTCTTTGACGAGATGCGCTGGTCCCGTGTTAAACTTGAATCAATATTAGATGTTCTTTCACGCAGCGAAACACAGTCGCTTGTTGACTACATTTTCCCGTTTCTCCGCTTTCACAGTCGTCAAAACCTAAGCAGGGAGGATTTTGACTTTTCGTATAAAAGGCAAAGAAACCTTTATATGGGCACTTATGAACTCAGCGACACACATTTTGAGGAGCAAACTCTCCCTGATTTTCCTGTTGTAATCGACGAGCCTGTTGTTATTTACGGTGAGTATCTTGCAAAAATAGTTGATTTGTGCAGGGAAAATGGTATTGAGGTTGTAATCGTAAATGCTCCGACTTGCCAGTTGGATTTACTGAACTCAGAGCGAAGACAAGCGTTGCGGGATTACGCAGATGAGCATGGTATTCCTTTGTTAGACTTAAATGACCCTGAGTTTTTCAGCGCGATAGGGTTAGACCTGTCGAGGGATTTCTATGGTGTGGAGCATGTGAACATCGTTGGCGGGACAAAAACCTCAATCTTTTTAGCGCAGTGGCTGAAAGATACTTATAATTTTGCTGACCGCAGAGATGCCCCATACGACCCGCATTGGGATGATGTGTTGGAGCTTTACTTCGAACGATATTCAGAGCTTGAATCTCAGTTCCCTTGAGGAAATAGAGGTTTCCGATTCTCCTGTTCCTGCATTTGTTTCATATACTCGACGGTGCCGAGATTCAGTATCTCCGACAAGCGTGTGTCTGCATCCACCAACCCGCGTTTGTACAGATTTCTCATATAATCATATTGGCTAACCAAGTTATGACTTGACATTTGAAGCCATTGGTTTAAGGTTTTGTGTTCAACCTCAGACGTTTTATACCCTTTCGCATAAAGCGTTTCCGACAGGTCGAGCGTTATGTTAAAAACCTTTACGCGGGCAGGCTCAAACTGCAACAGGTCTTGTAAAATTAACTGCACCATACTGTATCTGCCGAGAAAGAAAAAGTCAGGCAGTACCTTAACCGCCCTTGCCTTCGTGTGAGCGCGTGTTCTGCTGAGAGTTTTATCATTACTCTGCTTAAAAACCGCAAAATCCAAATCCGACAGAAAATCAACATTTTCATCGGGATTTGAAATAAAGCTGTTCATTTGCTTTCTGTAATATGATATGCGCGATACAGGGCTACGCTGTGAAGTGCCGCTGTCGGATGCGGGCAGACTTGCTGACCCGCGATAGTTCATCTGCAAAACTATATCGAAATCGCGTTTTAACTCCTCGCTATGGTCGGTTTCTGACAGTGCGGGCCCGACTATTGCGATACGTTTGTTCTTGATGTATTCGGCAAATGCGGCGTGTTCGGTTTTTTTAAGGAAAGCGGGCGGCTTCTTAGGATTTTTAGGCAGTAAGCCAAAAGCCAGGCACAAGCTCTGAATATGCCGCGATGTTACGGGATTGCCGAATATGCCGCGCAGCTTCAGCATTTGTCTTGCGGCTTCATCTTCATCACGGTTTATGTAGCTCCAGAACAATCTTACAGCGTTTCGTTTTGAAAGCGAAGCACCCGTGCTTGCGCGTTTTAATATCAACAGCTCGTTTTGTTCCCGCGCAGTATAGGCATAGACAAATAATCCCGATGATATGGAGATTTGCTCAATACGGTCCAAAAATTCTGTTGTCATGTATTGCATATTGTCTGCGATATAACTTTTTATTTTTTCAACTGTCGTATCAAAGGTATCAGCTGCCGACCCGCCCGTCGAAACACTCGCAGAACCACGCACAGTATCACTCGCCGACCCTCCCGCCGAAACACCGCCGACCTGCCCCGCAACGCGCTTGTTTGCCGCCGAGCATACAAGCTCAAGCAGCTCTCTCTGTTGTTCATTGTCAACCTTTGGCAAAAGCTCATCGGCAACAAGCCCGCCCGCCAAAATCTGCTTGAAGACAGTTTTATGAATTTTGTAATTGTCGTTGGAAGCGTGCTGTGCTTTCCCGTTTATGCGGTAAAGCAAAACAGAGAAGCGTATACGCATTTTGTATAAAAAGGATTTCATATATCAGCCTTTACAAATAATTGAATATCCGTCCTTATGGCAGACAGGCGAGGTGCTATTTTCGCTTTGCGGGCATTTCATCAGGCAAGGGAAACAGGTCTGTTACACGGTCTGTCGGTTTCGGTTCGGGGGAATACCAAGGGGAATCCATGAGCTTTGGGGCAAGCGGGATATGCTCGTTTATTACGCCTGAATCGTTTACGGACATAATCTTTGTTTCGGGGTACAGCTTTTTCAGCAAGCAGATAAAGTCAATTTGCATGGAAGTGGGGTGCGTTTTGTGAATGTACTCAAAAATGCCGTCCTTCGTGTTGCTGGTTATCCCCGTGTCATAAGCGGACTCGCGTTTTCTGTTGACAATCGTATCAACAGCCGCCTTTCCGTCAGGGTATGCGTGCATATTGTCCTTATCCGCGAAAAAGTCAAATCCTGTGACATAGACATTCTTGAACCCTAAACACACGGCAAGCGCGAACGCCTGCATACCTGTGGGTAAATACTTTCCGTAATAATATTCGTAAAAACACCGAAACTCGGCAATAAGAGGTGATTTCTGAATAAACTCCGTGCAACACCGAACCGTCGGAAAATGAGGGTTTTTCTCGCGCAAAACAGTATACCACATATTTTCCAAGTCAAATTCATACTCCTTTTTGCTGTGGAGTGTGCGGGCGGTAAAGTAAGACTCGTCTATTTTGTTGGCATAATCCACATAATAATCGACGTGCTTTCCTGCGTAATACAATTCTTCAAAATAAAACTGTGTCACACGCATAACCTTTGCGTTTTGCGGAACTCTTGTGAAATCAATCTCCTTACATGAAGGGCCGTTTCCGCATACCAGAATATTCTCGTGCATTTTTATAACTGTCCTTTCTATCCGCTTATGACATCAACAACCTATGACAGGTTATAAAAATGTTGCATAAACGGCGGTTTCGCAAAGCGAGAGCCGCTTGCCTTAAAATTAAGTTTGGAAATTGCGGTGACTCCGAAGGAGGCACTTCAAACTTATGATTGTCCTTTCTATCCTCTTATGATATAATGCAGTGTGTGTCTTAAATTATAGATTCGTTGAAATTTTCGCTCATTAGGTCATATACGAGCGAGCTAAATTATAGCACATTATGTGCCTTTGGTAAAGAAAAAGGAGTATCAAAATATGCGTACATTTGTAATCGGTGAAATAGGAATAAACCACAACGGCAGCATGGACATCGCCAAGCAGTTGATTGATGCCGCGAAAAGGGCGGACTGCGATGCTGTCAAGTTTCAAAAAAGAACGGTCGAGGCTGTTTATACGAAAGAATTTCTCGATTCCTACAGAGAAAGCCCGTGGGGGACGACCCAGCGCGACCAAAAGCTCGGATTAGAGTTTACAGCGGAGCAGTATAGCGAGATTGACCGTTACTGTAAGGAAATCGGCATTATCTGGTATGCTTCGGCATGGGACATCGAGGCGTTGCGTTTTCTGCGGCAGTTTAACTTGCAGTACAACAAGGTAGCCTCCGCGATGAACGCCGATTTGGAGTTTTTGCGCGAGGTCGCCGCCGAGGGCAAGTACACATTTATTGCCACAGGCATGAGTACGTTTGATGAGCTCGACAATGCTGTGGATATTTTCAAAAAGGCAGGCTGTGAGTTTGAGCTTATGCACTGTGTCAGCACCTATCCGATGAAAAAGGAAGAAGCCAACTTAAAAATGATTCAAACCCTTAAAGGCCGTTACAACTGCAAGGTCGGTTACAGCGGGCATGAAACAGGGCGCGTGGTTTCGCTGTCTGCCGCCGTTCTGGGCGCAAGCTCTATAGAAAGGCATATCACGCTTGACCGCGCAATGTACGGCTCAGACCAAGCCGCATCGCTCGATGTTGCTGAAATGGCGCGGCTTGTGAGGGATATTCGCACAGTCGAAACAATTCTCGGCGACGGAGTGCATCGCATTTCCGACAGCGAAATGGAAATTCGGAAAAAACTAAAAGGTTGTTAATCTGAGGTTGCTTACATAAGTGGAAATACTATCTATCATTCCTGCAAGAAGCGGCTCTAAAGGTGTCGCGCACAAGAACATACGGGAGGTTGCGGGTAAGCCCCTGCTTGCCTACCCTATTGAACACGCGCTCGGTTCAAAGCTCATTACACGGGTGATTGTCAGCACCGACAGCGAAGAATATATGGAAATCGCAAGGCGATACGGCGCGGAAACACCGTTTAAGCGACCGCTTGAATTTGCCGAAGACGACTCGCTTGACATTGACGTTTTCTACCACGCCCTGACATGGCTGCGCGACAACGAGGGATATATGCCTGATATTTGCGTACAGCTCCGCCCTTGCGGTCCTGTTCGTGACATATTGCTGATTGACCGCATTATTCAAAGGTTAATCGACAACCCGCAATGGGATTCGGTTCGCACCGTTTCACGAGGGTCGGAAAACCCTTATAAAATGTGGCATTTTTCAGACGACGGCACTCTGTCGCCTTTAATGCGGGATATTCCCGAATGTTACAATATGCTCAGACAGCAACTCCCCGCGACGTTTTATCAAAACGGATATGTAGATGCCTTTCGTCCAAGAGCCGTTTTGGAACAGCGGTCAATGACGGGAAAAACAATCGGCGGGTTTCTTGTTGATGAGTATTTTGACATTGACTACCCTGAGGACATCGCCCTTGTCGAGGCTTGCCTTGCTATCAGAACATCTGAGCGGTCATTTTTGATTGACACGGAGCTGAAAAACCACGAAATAGTGAACAAACTGCGCGGAGCGGGGCATACTGTGTATATCGGCGGCGCAGGTGCGGGGCGGGCTACCCAAACGGGCGGAGCGGGTGCGGGGCGGGCTACCCAAACAGGCGGCGCGGGCGCGGGGCAGGCTACCCAAGCCGACTATCACATCTCGGCAAAAAGTATCGGTATCAGGGAATTGGAGAGGATTTTAAGCAATGAACACGATGGATAAATTCAGACTTGACGGAAAGGTTGCCGTCATAACGGGCGGTGCGGGATTTCTCGGAATCAAACACGCAGAGGCAATACTTGATGCGGGGGGCAGTGCCGCGCTTTTAGACATTGACGGCGGGCGGCTTGATATGGCTTCGGATAAGCTCGCAAGCGCATACTGCAAGGAGCGTGTAAAAGGCTTTGCTTGCGACATAACGCAAAAAGAATCTGTCGAGGCTGTTTTCGCCGACGTGATTGACAGCTTTGAGCGTGTTGACATACTGATAAATAACGCCTCAAACAACCCAAAGGTCGAGGGCGGCGCGGGAACTCTAAATCGGAGCAGATTGGAAAATTTTCCGCTTGATGTGTGGAACGACGATATAAGCGTTGGTCTTACGGGAGCTTTTTTGTGCTCGCAGGTTTTCGGCTCACACATGGCAAAGCAAAAGAGCGGAGTGATTATCAACATATCCTCCGATTTGGGGATTATAGCCCCCGACCAACGGCTTTACCGCGTAGACGGTTTAGATGAAGATAAACAGCCTGTCAAGCCCGTCACATACTCGGTCGTCAAGCACGCTCTGCTTGGATTGACGAAGTATTTGGCAACCTACTGGGCGGCGGACAGTGTTCGTGTAAATGCAATTTGTCCCGGAGGAGTGTTTAACAACCAGAATGACGAGTTTGTAAAGAGGGTTGAGGAGCTGATTCCGATGCGTAAAATGGCATCGTCGGACGATTATAAGGGAATTATCGTATATTTGGCATCCGAAGCGAGTGCGTATATGACAGGCGCGACGGTCATTGTCGATGGCGGAAGGACAACATGGTGAAGGTTCTTTTTTGCGGATTAGGTTCAATAGGTCAACGGCATCTCAGGAATCTGCTGAGGATGCAAATTGAGGATTTGGAGATTCTTGCATACCGTGCAAGAGGTAGGCAAATCACGCTCAGAGATGACCTGTCTGTCGAAGAAGGCGTGAACGTAGAAGAAAAGTACAACATTCGTGTGTTTACGTCACTTGGCGAAGCTCTGTCAGAGCAACCCGATTTCGTGTTCATCACAAACCCAATGAGTTTACACACAGAAACACTCAAAGCGGTTTTAGAGAAAACAACAGCGGACATCTACGTTGAAAAGCCGTTATCGCACACTACGGACGACCTCGCGCTTCTTTCTGCGAAAGCAAAGGAGAAGCAAGTAACCGTTTTCGTCGGGTTTCAAAACAGGTTTCACCCCTGCATTAAGAAAGCGAAAGCACTCATAGACAGCGGACGTATCGGAGGTATAATTGCCGCCAACATAGAGCTTGGCGAATATATGCCCGCAACGCGGAAATACGAGGACTACAGGGAAAGCTGTGCCGTGAAAAAATCGCTCGGCGGCGGGGTGATAATCGCCCAAACGCACGAAATCGACTACGCCTGTCTTTTGTTCGGCAAACCAAAAAGCGTATACGCAGTCGGCGGCAAGCTCAGTCATCTTGAAATAGATGTCGAGGACACGGCAAGTATTCTTATGCGCTGTGAGAGAGGGGGTAAGGAGCTTCCCGTGCATATTCACATGGATTTTCTGCAAAACCCGACGACAAGGGGCTGTAAGATTATCGGAACTCACGGGAAAATCGAATTTGATTTGATAAAGCCCCGCCTTGTCTGTTATGATGAAACAGGAACGGCGGTTATCGAAGACGATTTTGACGGATTTGTGCGAAATGATATGTTTATCGAGGCGTTAAATACGTTTTTTGCGATATGCAGAGGGGAAGCCGCGCCGATTCTTGACATGGACGACGGCATGACGAGCTTAGAGGTTGCTTTGGCGGCAAAAAAGTCAATGGAAACACACGAGAATGTGCGGATAGGTTCGCATGTGCGGTAGGGCATTGTGTGTAGGGAACGGGTACGTGTAGGGGCGGGTACGTGTAGGGACGGCTCTGTGCGCAGAAATGATAGGAGATTGATTATATGGATAGTATCGAAATTTTAGTGGGACGTTATCCTGCGCTTGCGGTTTGTCAGCCCGACATTCACGACATGATTATTACGCTTGCCCGATGCTTTAAGTCAGGTAAACGCCTTTATATCTGCGGCAATGGCGGCAGTGCGGCGGACGCGTTGCATATGACAGGCGAGCTTGTTAAGACCTTTATTATCGAGCGCACTTTGGACGAGGATTTTGTCCGAAAAACGTCAGACCCCACTCTGCTTGGGAATCTGCAAGGCGCGCTACCTGTGTTTCCGCTCGTAGAAAACACTTCTCTTGCAACGGCATTTGCTAACGACTGCAATGCTGATTATATTTACGCACAGCAGGTTTACGCATACGCCCGTGAGGGTGACTGCGTTTTGGGGATAAGCACATCAGGTAATGCGGCAAATATTATCCATGCTCTTAACACTGCGAAAGGCAGAGGGGCTGTCACTCTCGGTCTTTCGGGATTAACAGGCGGCAAAATGAAGGGCATTTGTGATATTTGTGTATGTGTTCCCGAAAAGGATGTCCACAGGATTCAAGAACTGCACCTGCCCGTTTATCACACAATTTGTCAGGCGTTAGAGGAATATTTTTGGGGGTAATGCCTGTTCGGGGGGTGCTTGCGGGCAATGCCTGTTCGGGGGTACTCACAGGGGCAATGCCGCCATTAACCTTTGGTGTACTTATGCAAAATGTTCAGCATTTCTCCCACATTTGCCATGTCCAAAACTTCTTTCATGCTGAATCTGTAGTCAAAAGCGATTTCAACCTCGTTGATTAGCGTGATGTGTGTCAGGCTGTCCCACGCCTCAATATCGTCGGCTGTGGTACTGTCTGTGATTTCGATGCTTTCATCGTCAAACACGCTGTGAAAGATTTCTGTTACCTTTGCTCTTATCTCCTCGCGGCTCATTTGTTGTCCTCCCTACTTTGTTTCTTTTATGAAAGTTTTATTATATGTAAAATTATTAGTGTCCGCTTTGAAAGTGTTGCCGCCCGTAGTGCCGCCTGTGTTGTTGCTCACAGTGCCGCCGCCGTCCGTAGTGCCGTCCGCCATGCGGGTAAAACCCAGTTTTTCGTAAATATCCGCAACCATTTCATTCTTTGGAGTTTTAATGTACTGCCCGATTACTGTATCATAACCGTTTTTCTTTGCGGTTTCAATCATTTTATTAACGATAAATTCCTCCATGCCACGTTTCAGCACCCGACAGCTCATCAGCCATGTGTCTGTGAACAGGGTTTTGCTGTCTTGCTTTTCCAGTATCACAACGCTGATTAAGCCGTGGTCGGCGAGCTTATCTTTCAGCGTGAAGTATAAAGTGATTTTGGATGGGTCGTTTGCGATTGATTCGATTTGGGCTTCCGTGTAGCGAATAGTGCGTAGGTTGAACTGGTTGGAACGCTGTGTGAGCTGCGCTATGCGCGGTGTGTGATATTCGTCAAAAGAAGCGGCAACGGCAGTCATTTCAAGGCTTTCTAAATATTCGTCGTAGCTTGCGAACTGTCGCCGCATATCCTCACGGCGAGCCTCTGCCTGATACATCTCCGTTCGAGTTGCATCCTCTGCTGAAAAAGACACCGTTTCAAACAGGTTCATGTTTTGCAGATAGGGGAGGTATTCGGCAGGGTCACTCGGCATATCGGGTACGGTTATGTCGGGTATCATGGCGCGGACTAATTCCCGCTCAAACGGATTGTCGTCGATGAAGACCATGCTGTCAAACCCGATGTTCAAGGTCTGCTGAATATGCTTGATGTTTGCCGCTTTGTCGTCCCAGTTTGCGACAAATATTGAAAAATCGTCGAGCTTCAGTATCATTTCGCTGTGCTTTTCAAACGGCTCTTTGGCTGTATCTTCGTTATTTTTACTGCACACAGCGAGCAGGATTCCGCGCATTTTCAGCTCTTTCAGCCATGCTTGCAAAGCCGAGAAAGCAAGACCAACTCCGAGCTCGCCGATTTGTATACCGGATAGCCCGTCGTCACCGATAACGCCGCCCCAGAGGGTGTTGTCGAGGTCGAGCACGGCACATTTTCTGATACTTCCGTGCAACGCAAGGATTACATCAACCGTTCTTGCGGCGACAGTCGGAAGCACTTCGAGAGAGAGCGGCATTTTGGCAATGTGGTACAGCTTTGGGTTAAACAGTTTTTCACGTCCGACCCGTGACTGTATTCCGTTTAGGTCTGCAAGAAAGACGTTTTGGCGTGAAGCGCACCCGTCCATTAAGAGCATATTCAGCTTTCTTAACTGAAAAATATAAGATTCGCGCTGACGGTTGGCGAAGCTCCCGAAAACGCCGTCGTCATTTTCGGCGAACGTGTATTGCATAATGTTTGCGTTACAGCCCGCCCTGTTGCAGTTCTCCGTGATATGCTCCCAGTATGATGTTATACGAGAAAACGCCGCTTCCGCAAAGTCCGCGCGGGTTTCGGTGTGAGTGCGGTTTTCTGCTGTGTCGTATTCGGCGGGGGGGTCTGCTGTGCCGCACCACTCGGCATATAGTTTTTCCGCACACATATACAAAAGTATTGCGTTTGGGTTGAAAGCATATGTTTCCGAGCCGCTGTCCATAACCTGCGACAGGATTTGGTCGTAGTCAGCCTCGAATATCTCAAGGTTCAGGCTTTGCGTATACGCGTAGCCTTTCAGAGCAGCAGACAGGTGCTGTGTGGCGCAGTCGCCCAAAAGCGCAAGGCGGAACATCGGTAAACCCGTCATGTCCCTTTTACTGTCTTTTTGCAGTTGCGAAAAGGTGTAATTCAATGAAAAACCTCGTTATTGCAGATGTAAATATTCTTTATCTCTGACGTGTTAAATCTTTTCCCGTGACTTAATCATTCGCAGAAAGCCCTTGTAGCTTTTCTATCAGCGGTGGGATGTCATTTTTTAGCGTATCCCAAATTATACGATACTGTACGCCACCATAGTCATGGACTATGCGATTTCGGATGCTTTTAAGTGCATTCCATGGTATTTCACTATTTGTTTGCTTTACTTCATCGCTAAGATTTGACACCAGCTCCCCAAGCTGTGTCAAAGAAAAAATTGAAAATGTTAGTACAAGCTCGTTATTGCTGAACGATTCAAATTCTAAATCGCCTGTGTATTTTATTGAGTCTTCGCAATACTTAATCATTCTATTAAGAACAACCTTATCTTTATCGTTCATAAACCACCACTCCGGATTTACTTATTTGATTTGCTACCGCTGATTCGGGAATAACGTCCAAATCAGGAAGTAAATGAATTTTCGCGGGAAGTGCGTCTTCAATTTTGGCTTTTATTTCATAAAAAGCAAGTCCGGTTATCTCTCCATTGCTGTCCAAGAATAAATCAATGTCAGAATTGTCCGTAGCGGTTTCCTTAGCGTAAGAACCAAAAAGTATAAGTCTTATGACATTAGTATCTCTGAGAATAGGCTCAACGGTTGTCTGAATGTCCGTTACGCTCAACATAAAAACCACGCTCCCTCTCTTACACACTTTAGCACAAAGCCGAGCGTTTTACAACATGCAATGCCGCTTTGGTATACATACAGTTGTCATATTTGTATGTATATGTAATAATGGTAATCGTAAATATTTCGACAAGATGTCCGCCCTTCACGTCCTCTGCGCCCTACCCCTCCACCCGCGCCCGCCCTTCGGGCACGCCCCGCCCTCTCCGCCCGAAGGGCGGGGGACACAATTCGCACAAGCCGTCAGTAAAAGGAAGCCGCCTATGCACTACGCAAGCTATAAAACAATCCTTTCCCCGCGAAACGGGATGAATATATATCGCGGCTGTACACACGGCTGTATCTATTGTGACAGCCGAAGCGCGTGTTATCAGATGAAGCATGACTTTGAGGACATCGAAATCAAGCGGGATGCTCTGCGGATTTTAGAGGAACAGCTTAAACGAAAACGCAGGCAGGGAATAATCTTTACAGGCGCAATGTGCGACCCTTATATTCATCTTGAAGAAGAGCTGCAAATCACTCGGCAATGTCTGAAGTTGATAGAGCGGTACGGTTTCGGGCTTGCAATCCAAACGAAATCCTCCCGAATCCTGCGAGATATTGATATTCTGAAAGCTATCAACGAAAAAACGAAATGCGTGGTGCAAATAACGCTGACTACATATGACGAGGATTTATGCCGCATTATAGAACCTGATGTATCAACTACTGTGGAGCGTTTCGCCGTTTTGGAAACCATGCGTGATGTCGGAATCCCGACTGTGGTTTGGCTTGACCCTATTTTGCCTTTTATCAACGATACTGCGGAAAATCTGTACGGATTGCTGGATTACTGCATTAGGGCAAAGGTGCGGGGAATCATATGCTTAGGGTTTGGCACGACTATGCGGGAGGGCAGCCGTGATTTTTTCTACAAAAAATTAGACGAGCATTTTCCCAAAATGAAGCAAAAATATATACAGACATTCGGCGGCAGTTATGAGTGTTTAAGCCCGAACAACGGCTGTTTGCGGGAAATTTTCCGAAACGAGTGCCGCCGTCACGGTATCATATATGATTCAAACAAAGTGTTTGAGTATATGCGTAAATTCGATGTAAAAGAACAGCAGTTGTCGTTATTTGGGGTTTGAATAAGCTGTTTTGTTCTCTTGTTTTGTTTTAAACTTTATACAATCCTTTTCGACTCAGAAGATTTGCGTTTATGATCTTCTGAGTCGAAAAGACCAACGCTGTTTGAAATTTGCTGTGGCTCCGAAGGAGCCATTTCAAACTTTATACTACCGAAGAACATACGTTTGTGATATAATGAGCCAATCCAACCAAAAATGCCATACAAAAACGCCAACCAAAAACGAGGTAAACATGAAAAAAAAGATTTTTGTTGAAAACGTAGAAATATCAGAAAATGCGGATTGCTTTATGATTGCGGAAATCGGGCATAATCATCAGGGCGATTTTGAGCTTTGCAAAAGAATGATTAAGAAAGCGAAGGACTGCGGAGCAACGGCGGTGAAGCTGCAAAAGCGTGACAACAAGTTGCTTTATACGACCGCGATGTACAACAAGCCCTATGAAAATGAAAACAGCTATGGGGCGACTTATGGGGAGCACCGTGAGTTTTTGGAGTTTAGCGCGGAGCAGTACAAGGAGCTTCAAGCATACGCAAGGGAGATTGGGATTATTTTCTTCGCGACGGCGTTTGACATTAAAAGTGCCGACTTACTGCATGGGTTAGATATGCCTGCGTATAAGATAGCATCGGGTGACGTGAAGAATATTCCGCTTCTTAGGCATATCGCCGCGTTTGGCAAGCCTATGTTCATCAGCACGGGAGCTTGTGAGCTTGAGGACGTAAGGCGCGCTTATGCCGCCGTGAAGCCCATCAACGACCAAATTATTCTGCTGCAATGCACAGCGGGCTATCCGCCCAAGTATGAGGAAATTAACTTAAATGTTATCGGAACATACAAGGAACATTTTCCCGATGCGGTAATCGGGCTGTCCTCACATGACAGCGGGATAGTCCTTTCAGCCGTCGCTTATGCAATGGGGGCGGCGGTGGTTGAGAAGCACTATACACTGCAAAGGGCTTCTAAGGGAACTGACCATGCGTTTTCGCTCGAATCGCACGATTTGAGAGAGCTTATGATGAACTTGAAAAATATCAGAGCTTCAATGGGTGACGGTGTAAAGAGGGTGTATGACGACGAGAAAGCACCCGCACAAAAAATGGGGAAAAGCCTGTATTTTGCGCGAGATATGGCGGCAGGGGAAGCTGTTGAAGCTGACGATTTGGATATAAAATCACCTGCGGGGGGTGTCGCTCCATACGGGGTTGAGGGGCTTGCGGGTAAGCGGTTAGCTGTTGACGTAAAAAAAGAACAGTTGGTTGAATATAGTCATTTTGAGTAGGAGCATATATGAGCATATTTTCTTTAGAAAATAAAGTGGCGGTTGTTACGGGCGCAAACGGGAAGCTCGGTATAATTTGGACTGAGGTGCTGGCTGTCAACGGGTGCGCCGTCGTTGCTACCGATTTGCAGGAAATTCCGTGTGACCATATTGCGCGGATAATGAATCATTTCCCTGACAGTATTGCATATTGCGGGGAAATCGACATAACAAAACGTGACGATGCTTTAAGGCTCAATGAATTTTGCAAGAATAAGTACGGCGTTGCAAGTGTTTTGGTAAACAACGCGGGAATCGACCAGCCTCCCGCAAAGGATGCCGCTCCTTATACAATTGAGGATTACCCTGAGGACGTGTTCTGCGACATTTTGAGGGTTAATTCGTTCGGCACATTTAATATGATTCAGGTTTTCGGAAACGAAATGCGAAATCGCGGCGGCGGTTCGATTATCAATATAGGCTCGCTTTACGCAAGCGTGTCACCTGACGAAAAATTTTACACTCATCTTGCAACCGAGAGCGGAGCATTTATCAAGCCCCCGTCCTACGGCATGTCAAAGGCGGCTGTTGTGAACCTGACAAAATACTTGGCAACGCATTGGGGGCGTTATGGTATACGGGTAAATACGCTCTCGCCGGGCGGGGTTGAGGGCGGCCAGGATGCTGAGTTTAAGAAAAAGTTTTGTGACAGAGTTCCGATAGGCCGCATGGCAAAATCGGGTGACTTGGTTGGCCCGTTAGTATTTTTGGCATCGGATGCATCGCAGTATGTGACGGGTATTGAGCTGAAGGTAGATGGCGGTTTTACGGCGTGGTAAGGTTGCTTTGCGGCGTGGTAATGCTGTGTCGCGACGTTGTGACACCATAAGGCTGTGCTGTGCGACACCGGTAAGGCTGTGCAGATAAACATGTAGGCAAACATGGAGGTTAAACATGGATAATATAATTCCGAACTGGATTGACGGTAAAGAGGTTGGCGCAATCAGCGGGGCGACTTTTGAAAAGCTGAATCCCGCAAACGGGGGACTGCTCTACAGGGTTGCGCGGTCTGACGAGGAAGATGTCGCTGAGGCTATTCGTGCCGCAAGATGCGCTTTTGAGAACTGGAGCGAAAAGACCCCTGTTTTTCGAGGTGACATACTCCGCAAAGCATCCCTTATTTTGCAAGAGCGAGCGGGAGATATTGCAAAAATAGTTTCCGAAGAAACGGGAAAGTCGGTAAAGGACGCGCTTGGAGAGGTCGGGGCGGCTTTTGAGATGGGTATGTTTGTCGCAGGTGAGGGTAGGCGGTTTTACGGTCACACCAACACGAGCGCGGTGGACTGCAAAATGGCTATGACATATCGACAGCCGCTTGGGGTTGCGGGGCTGATTATCGCCGCAAACACCCCTATTGCGAACGTGGCGTGGAAAGCGTTTCCCGCGCTTCTTTGCGGCAACACCGCCATTATGAAGGTGGCGGAGGATACCCCGTATATTGCCGTAGTTTTCGCAAAAATACTCAAGGAAGCAGGGTTGCCTGACGGCGTTTTTAATGTCATTCAAGGATATGGTGCGGAAGCGGGTGAGGCTCTTACAAATTCCGATGCGGAGATTATCAGCTTTACGGGTTCATGCGCTGTCGGGAGGAGGATTCAAAAACTCGCGGGTGAAAGGCTTGCGAAGGTTTGCCTTGAGCTTGGCGGAAAAAACGCGCTGATTGTTTGTGATGATGCTGATTTGGAGATGGCGGCGAATGCGGTCGTCCTGTCGGCTTTCAGTAATGCGGGTCAGCGGTGCGCGGCAGGCAGCAGGATTATTGTGTTTGACTCCGTGTACGAGGATTTTCGCGAGATGCTTATCGCAAAAACAAAGGGGCTGAGGCTCGGCACATCGGACGAGGATGATTTAGGTCCTGTTATCAACGCAAGGCAACTGCAAAATATGCTCGCAAAGGTCGAAGCGGCGGTTAAAAGCGGTGCAACGATGCTGACGGGCGGGCATAGGTTAGAGGACAAGGTTCATAAAAACGGATATTATATGATGCCGACAATTATTGAAGGTGTCGATATGCAGGCGGATATTTCCCGCAGTGAGCTTTTCGGTCCGATTACTTGCTTGTATCGCGCACGGGGGTATGAGGAAGCGGTTGCAATGGCAAATGATTCTGATTTTGGTTTGACGGCATCCATTCACACAAAGAATATCGACAGGGCAATGCGGTTTATTCATAAAATGAAGGTCGGTGTCACGGTCATAAATGGTCCGACTTATGGGAGCGAGCCGCATATGCCGTTTGGCGGGTTGAAGGATTCGGGCAACGGGGCGAGGGAAGCGGGTATGGAGGCTCTTGATGTCTATTCCGACTGGAAAACCGTGTATGTAAATTACGACCCCGCTAAGGTTACGTGAGTTTTTGTAACAGGCACGGGTTCAAAAAAAGGCGTATTATGCGTCTTAATTCGGGAGATTCCGGTCTTGTCGCCGGAGATTCCCTCATTTTCACCGCACAACACGCCTTTTTTTCTTATTATAAAAGGCATGGCTTCAAAACAGGCGCGGTTTTAGAAAAGGCATGGCTTCAAAACAGGCGTATTATGCGCCAAGGTCAAGGATAGGTCATAAATATGAGTAGCTCAATAATCGCCTTAATTCCCGCCAGAGCGGGTTCAAAGAGGGTAGTTAACAAGAATATAAAAATGCTTTGCGGGCATCCGCTTATTGCGTACACCATAAGCGCGGCTGTCAATGCGGGTGTGTTTGACCGTGTTTTGGTTTCGACCGAATCGGAGCAAATTGCGGATATAGCAAGGTCTTATGGTGCAGAAGTGCCGTTTTTAAGACCAAGCGAATTTGCGGGGGACTTATCTCCTGATTATGAGTGGATTTCTTATACTGCGGAGCGGATTGCGCGTGAGGATAAGAGGTATGATAATTTTGCGATACTAAGACCGACAAGTCCGTTTCGTCTGCCCGAAACGATTCAAAGGGCGTGGAGGATTTTTTCTGAGAGTAATGCGGATTCTTTGCGGGCGGTGGAGAAATGCGGACAGCATCCGTATAAAATGTGGGTTATTGACGAGGTTGATGACGAGGTCGCCGAGGATACGGCGCGAAGGATGCACCCGTTTATCGCGGAAAAGATAGGCGATGAATGGGGCTATAGCACTCCATATCAAGCATTGCCTGAGGTGTACGTCCAAAATGCCAGCTTGGAAATATCAAAAACAGATGTGTTGGAGCGTTTTGGGAGTATTACGGGTGAGAGCTTTGTTCCGTTTTTGACAGAGGGGTATGAGGGGTTTGATATTAACACGCAAAGGGATTGGGAGTACGCTTCGATTTTAGTTGACGACGGGCTTGTGAGCTTGCCGCGTGTAGTGAAGCGTCGCATATAGTGAGGGTAAAATTATGACAATTTTTGATGAAAATGGGTATGTAAATAAGCAGGTTTTTGAGGTGTTGGCGAGCGCAAGTGTAGGCGCGGGGTTAGGGGCGAACGCGGGTTCAACAGCGGGTGCGGAACTGTCAGCGGGAAACGCAGGTTCAGCAACGGGGGTTTTGGATGTTATCGCCGATTTGATTAGGTACAACACCATACTCAGCGTGGCGAGAGTCGGAACGGGACATTTGGGCGCATCGCTTAGTATAATTGAACTCCTGACTTGTGTTTACTTTTCGCGTTTTGACTTTTCTGCGAAAAACGTAAACGACAGCAACAGAGATATTTTCGTTTTGTCTAAAGGTCATGCCGTACCCGCGCTCTATTCTGCGCTTGCGGCAAAAGGCTATATTGAGATTTCTGAGCTGGACAAGCTGCGCAGATTGGGCGGATTGCAAGGGCACTCGGACATTTCCACAAACGGAATTGAAGCGAACACGGGTTCTTTGGCTATGGGTCTGTCAAGGGCTGTTGGGTATGCTCTTGCGAAAAAGCGAATGGGGCTTGGCGGTCGGGTGATTGTGGTTGTCGGCGACGGAGAGCTTCAAGAGGGACAGATTTGGGAGGCTTTTTTGAGCGCGGTGAGCCACAGGTTGTCCAACCTGTATGTCGTTATTGATAATAACAAGGTGCAAACGGACCAATTTGTTGATGACATAACGAGATATGGCGATATAGCGCGGACACTTTCGGGTATGGGGTTCGACGTTTATCAGGGCAAGGTTGCATGTGTCGGAGATGTAACGGCGGGGTTTGACACTTTGGATGCGGGGGGAGAAGATTTTGCAACGCCGCCTGAATCAACTGTCCTTAGTTCGTCGGGCTCGTCAAAATCAACGCCGTCCGACAGACCAAAACTCTTTATTATGGACACCGTCAAAGGGCAGGGAATCAGCTTCATGGAACATTTCTCTGTGTTAAAAGAGGACGCGGACAGGTATGTTTGGCACAACAAAGCCCCGAACCGTGAGGAAATGGAACGTGTTTTTAACGAAGTGTTCAGCCGAGCAGCAGATGTGTTAGGGCGAACAGGGGCGGCGGTGAACCTTGATTTAGCTGTTGAAATAACAGAAATCGCCGAGGGCGCAAAAAGCTCCGATTCGCACACAGAGAGGACAAAGATAGCAGAGTTAGCGACATTAGTCGAAGCGGCAAAGCTCGGATTCCCCGATGTATCAATTCCGAAGAAAATCACAGAACCGCCGATTGAGGGAGAATCGCTAACCCCTGCGTTTTCAAAGGCTTTATTAAAAGCGGCGGAAAATGAAAAAATCGTGGTGTTTGATGCGGATTTAGAAGCGGACTGCGGACTTACACCGTTTCGGCAGAAGTACCCAAAACGTTTTTTTGAAATGGGTATAATGGAGCAGCACATGATTTCGGCGGCGGCGGCATTTGCGCGCGAGGGGTATTTCCCCGTGATGAACAGCTACACTGCGTTTTTGACTTCCCGCGCAAACGAGCATATTTACAATTACGCTTCAGAGGGGGGCAGGGGGCTTTTTGTCGGGCATATGTCGGGGATTATCCCCGCCACGCCGGGTAAATCGCACCAAGCGTACAGAGATATTGCCTGTATGAAGAACATACCCAATATATTGATGTATCAGCCTGCGACAGCGGACGATTGCGCGAGCTTTACGGAGCGGGTGTTTGCAACCGCCGAGCTAAATAACATTGTTTATCTTAGACTCTCGATGGTTCCGTCAGCGGTGAAATTGCCGAACGCTCCCAAGGATTTGCCGAAAGGAAAATCCTATGTGTTGAAAAGCGGAAAAGATGCAGTTATAATCGGCGTAGGTCCTGTCGTTCTGGGAGAGTGTCTTATTGCGGCGCATGAGCTTGAAAAAGAGGGAATTAGCGTAGAGGTCAGAAATCACCCGTGGCTGAACGTCTTTGACGAAAAAGATTTGGCAGATATAGCAGATAAAAATGTTCCTGTAATTGTAGCGGAGGACCATTATAAAGACGGCGGTTTTGGAGAAGGTTTTTATGCGGCAATCACAAAGGCAGGGCTAAAGCTCCCTGCCGCAAGACATATCGCGATTGAAAACTTCACGACAACAGGACTGCGATATGAGATATTAAAGCATTTCGGATTGGACAGGGACAGTATCAAGCAAAGAACAAGAGAAGCCTTGTCGTGCTGAACTGCGCATACGCATGAAAAATTTTTGCGTGAAGAAATTGCGCATGAAGAAACTTTGTATGAAGAATTTGCGCGAGAAGAAAATGAGGGGGTGAAAACGTGTCAAAAGCATCAGGCATCAAGCAAGTGGCGCACAACAAAAAAGCGTACCATGAGTATTACATATTAGAAAAGTTTGAAGCCGGAATAGAGCTTTTCGGCACGGAAGTAAAATCCGTAAGGCAGGGCGGAATAAACCTGAAAGAGTCGTTTTGCATGGTAAAGGACGGTGAGTTATTTGCTAAGGGTATGCACATCAGCCCATACGAAAAAGGCAACATATTTAACCGTGAACCATTGCGCCCCAAACGATTGCTTATGCACAAAAAGGAAATAAGCAAGCTCAACGCACGTGTAAAACAAGACGGGCTTACGTTGATACCTCTTTCGGTGTATTTCAGAAATTCACTTGTTAAGGTAGAAATCGGGCTGGCTCGCGGTAAAAAACTGCACGACAAACGTG
>Ga0099364_10004244_pt1 | contig 21782 bp, 24 predicted proteins | sample TergutTh196P3_FD_73070 | JGI IMG/M metagenome (GOLD analysis project Ga0099364, IMG submission 73070) | Microcerotermes parvus P3 segment gut microbial communities from Pointe-Noire, Republic of the Congo - Th196 P3 | ecosystem: Host-associated > Arthropoda: Insects > Digestive system > Gut ... | reverse complement strand
TGCGTCTTATGAGAACGCTTCGCTTAGTTCAACTTTCAACTTTCAATTCTATCTTTTCTCGTTATATATTTTTCCATCATGTCAAAGAACCCATGCCAGCTTTTTTGATTTTTGCACACACATATATTATATGTATATTTTTTTCTAATATCGAAAATCAAAAATCGAAAAGATTTGACGGCACAAAAGTACTGCTTTTTTTTTAATCTGCAAACTTTTTTTAAAAAAAAGTGCATTTTTTTTTATTTTTTTTTTGAGGAAAAATTTAAAACCTCAGTGTTGCAGATAATTAAGATATATATATCGGATGCTTTTTTTCTATAGTTTTTTTTAATCGGATAGATTGAAAAAAATCATTGTGTCGTTCGTATCGAAATTTTTACTACTTTTGTACATTGAAAATTTTTCTTACGAATAGTCCAAAGTTTTTCGATTTAAATAAATTCAAATTAATAAACACCCATGAAAATCTTCATCATATTTTTATCTGTATTTGTAGTAGTTTGTGTGATTAGCACAGTATACATAGTGTATTCATTTTTTTTCGCAAGTTCTTCAAAAAAAGTTTATATAGTTGATGCCGATGAATTTGAAAAACAACTAAAAGCCAACAATGACGAGCAATTGATAGATGTGCGCACGCCATGGGAATTTAAGAAAAAACGTATCAAAGGCGCTATCAACACTGAATATCCGAGTGTAAGTTTTAGCACAAAAATCGTTGCGTTAGACAAAGCCAAACCGGTTTTTGTTTATTGCCATTCAGGTTATCGCAGCAAAATGGTAATACCGATACTTTGTAAGGCAGGTTTCAAAACGATTTTTGAACTCGGCGACGGATTTACTTCATGGGTTAAAGCCGGGAAAAGTGTAGTTTATTAAATGTATAGTTTGTTTTAATCAGAAGGGCGCCTCTTATTTTTTTTCATTTTTCATTTTTAAGCTTGTAAATTTCGAAAAAAAAATATAATTTTGCCGCGTTTTTTTAGTTGAATTTTTTAGTTAAATTTTTAATAAAAGTAATTTAATACAGTGAAAACCAGTAATTTTATTGTTTCGGCTCGGAAGTATCGCCCGGCAACTTTCGACACTGTGGTTGGACAAAGTTCGGTAACCAACACACTCAAGAATGCCATAAAAACTAAACATTTGGCGCAAGCCTATTTGTTTTGTGGTCCTCGCGGGGTTGGTAAGACCACCTGTGCCCGTATATTAGCTAAGACGCTCAACTGCTTCGATATGACACCGGATTTTGAGGCTTGCGACTTGTGTGAATCGTGCAAATCGTTCAGAGAGTCGCGATCGTTCAATATACACGAATTAGACGCCGCGTCAAATAACGGGGTAGACGAAATACGCAATCTTATTGACCAAGTGCGTATACCGCCGCAAGTAGGCAAATACAGTATATATATTATTGACGAGGTGCACATGCTTACAACCCAAGCCTTCAACGCTTTCCTTAAAACGTTGGAAGAACCGCCTTCGTATGCAGTTTTTATTTTAGCCACCACTGAGCGACACAAAATAATTCCTACAATACTGTCGCGTTGTCAAATTTACGACTTCAACCGCATAAAAATTGAAGATACCGTAAAATATTTAGGAGAAATATCTGACAAGGAAGGCGTTAGCTATGAGCCGGAAGGGCTGCGAGTAATAGCCCAAAAAGCTGATGGAGCCATGCGCGATGCGCTTTCTATCTACGACCAGATTGTTAGTTTTTGCGGCAATCATATCACTTACCAAAGCGTAATCGAAAATCTGAATGTATTAGACTACGAGTACTATTTTCGCTTGACAGATGCATTTCTCGACCATAATTTCGGACAGGCATTTGTTTTGTTTAGCGAAATACTTGACAAAGGTTTTGATGGACACAATTTCATTGTTGGATTAAGTTCGCATTTTCGCGATTTGTTAGTTTGCAAAGACCCCGTAACCCTTTCATTACTTGAGGTGGGAGTCGATGTGCGCGAACGTTACCGTGAACAGGCAGCGCTTTGCAGTCAGGGCTTTCTTTTTGATGCGCTCAACGTTTGCAGTAGTTGCGAACTGAACTATAAAATAAGCAAAAATCAGCGTCTGCACGTTGAATTGGCATTACTGAGACTATGTGAAATAGGAACAAAAAAAAAAAACATGAGCAACTAACCCTAAGCGCTCAAAATCAACCAACTACAGCGTCTGATTCAAAGCCTGTTATACGTCAAGTAATACCGACAGTGTCTATTAAACAGGCAATGGCTGGGAGCGTCCAATCTTCAGAACTACCTCTTGCCGTTTCAAGCACGATTACTGAAAATACTAACCCGATTAATGAAGCCGGTGAGGTAAAGGATAGTGATGTAGCAGGTCTGAAAACCATAACTATAGAATCATTAACATCTGCATGGAACGGTTTTACAGAGCAGATTAGGTCGGAAGACAAACGTCTTTACAGTATGTTGACGGCTCATTTACCCCAATTGGAGGGCGACACAAAAATTGTTTTCACAATCAGTAACTCATTGCAAAAAGAGCCATTGCAAAAAATAGAAACCAGACTGTTACAACATTTGCAAAAGGTATTAGAAAATAAAAATGTAGAAATACAATTTGTTGTATCTGAGAATCCGGAAATAGTTATAAAAGCGTTTACAAACGAAGATAAATTTTCGCAAATGTGTATCAAGAATCCTGCATTACTTACATTCAAGCAACAGTTCATGCTCGATTTTGCGTAAATTTTCATGTATTTCGGCTTCGACAGGAAACAATTGCCTTATGCGTTCATAATCGGAGCTTTTAGACCTTTGCAAAAGACCGCAGAGCCGGTAAAAATTCGCGCTTCATCCCAAAGTCCGGCGTCAATAAATGTTTGCAGCAAACGTGTACCGCCTTCTATTAATACCGAAATTATTTTTCTATGAAAAAGTTCGTTGAGAATGTTTTTCGCTAATTTTTCGTCAAATTTAACATTGACGTATGTCGTGTTCGGACTGCGTGTTTTTGCGTTTTTATCTTCGGTAAATATTAGTGTAGGCTGACTGCCATCAAAAATATTCAGCGATTTTGGCAATCTTAATTGCCTGTCAAGAATAATTCGCAATGGTTGTTGACCACGCCAGCGCCTGACGTTAAGCAACGGATTATCTGCTATCGCAGTGTTCGTGCCTACCATTACTGCCTGTTCTTTCGACCGCCATTTGTGTGCCAATGTTTGTTCGTGCCATCCTGTAATCCAAACAGGTCTACCTACGAGGTTTCTATCCCGTTCAACGTCAATAAAGCCATCTGCTGACTGCGCCCATTTTAGTACTACATACGGACGTTTCATTCGTTGATAAGTAAAAAAACGCTTGTTCAGCCGTTCGCACTCTTCTTTTAGTATATTTTCTGTAACTTCAACTCCGGCAGCGCGCAATTTTTCTATACCTTTGCCTGATACAAGCGGATTTGGGTCTACACAGCCTATAACAACACGCGGAATTCTACTTTCAATTATCAAATCAACGCAAGGCGGTGTTTTTCCACTGTGCGAACAAGGCTCAAGATTTACGTAGAGAGTTGAACGTTTAAAAAGTTCTTTTTCTACGCTCATATTTATTGCATTTACCTCAGCATGCGGCTCGCCGTATCGTCGATGAAAACCTTCGCCAATGATACGGGCATCGCAGACCAAAACTGCTCCCACCATTGGATTTGGGGCAGTATAACCTGACGCCAACGATGCAAGTTCGAGACAGCGGCGCATGTATGTATTGTCATCAATCATAATGCAAAATTATAAAAAAAAATCAAAAAAAATAGTAGCGTCTCAAAAAAATTATGTATCTTTGTACCCAAATATTATAAATCTAAATCTATAAAATAAATCATGGTAAAAAGTATCATACTTGTAATTGTATCTGCAATGATGGCAATATCTATTAATTCATGTAAATCAGAGGCTCGTTCGCAATTTACGGGCGCCGATGGCGAGGTAAAGATAATGACGCTCGACCCCGGACACTTTCACGCGGCGTTAGTTCAAAAAATTATGTTCCCGCAAATCAACCCCGTTGTACATGTGTACGCTCCCGATGGCAACGATGTCAACATGCATCTTAATCGTATCAGAGGTTTCAACACACGTAACGACGACCCGACTAATTGGAATATAGTCGAGTATCGTGGCGATGATTTTTTTGATAGAATGCTTTCCGAAAAGAAAGGAAATGTAGTGATGACCGCCGGTAACAACCGACTAAAAACGGAGTATATAAAACGTTCGATTGAAGCTGGGTTCAATGTGTTTTCAGACAAGCCAATGGTCATCAACACTCAAAATTTCGAACTGTTAAAACAGGCGTTTGAAATCGCTAAACAGAACGGAGTGATGCTATATGACATAATGACTGAACGCTCGGGCATTGCGTTCATTTTGCAACGCGAATTTGCACAACTGCCCGAAGTGTTCGGCGTTTTAGAAAAGGGCGCGCACGATAATCCTGCTGTATATAAGGAAAGTATTCACCATTTCTATAAACAAGTATCGGGAGCAACATTAGTGCGTCCGCCGTGGTTCTACGATGTAGAACAGCAGGGCGAAGGAATAGTGGATGTTACAACGCATTTGGTAGACCTTGTGCAATGGGGACTTTTTCCTGAAGTGATAATAGATTACACCAAAGATGTTAATGTACTTTCAGCAAGGCGCTGGACAACTGATATGACACTCGAACAATTTACGCGTTCGACAGGCGTTTCAGAATTTCCCGAATATTTGATAAAAGATGTTCAAGACGACATTCTTCGCGTGTATTCAAATGGAGAAATAAACTATACATTGAAAGATGTTCATGCAAAAGTGGTAGTTATTTGGAATTACGTTGCACCTGAAGGAGGAAACGATACACACTACTCTATTTTTCGTGGCAGTAAATCTAACTTGATAGTACGTCAGGGAGAAGAACAATCTTTTGTACCTACCCTGTATATAGACCCTGTGGCTGGAATCGATGTATCAGCCTTTGAGAGAGCGTTGAACGATAATTTTGCGAAAGTACAAGCAAAATATCCCGGTATTTCGCTGAAAAAACTTGAATCAGGATGGGAAGTGCTTGTTCCTCAGACATATCACATCGGACATGAAGCGCATTTTGGCGAAGTAACGGAAAGGTTTTTGAAATATCTAGTTGACGGAAAACTGCCCGAGTGGGAAATTCCAAACATTATTTCAAAATATTACACTACAACAAAGGGGTTAGAGGTAGCCAAACGTAGCCAATAACCTCCATCACCTTACTATCGGCAATACGCTTATCAAATTTATTTTGTCAAGGTCGGAATAATCGTACTGAAACAAGCCTTTATCGGCTATCATCATAAGCACGTTATTAAACGGGATGACATCAAATCCTTCCATACCTGAATAGTGTGCCAAGCGGTTTGCCATCAGTGTTTGCGGGTCTTTGGCGTTGAATATTTTCAAGCCGTCGTCGCAAACGAACAGGATACCGTTGTCAATACCCAAGCCTTTGGGTTTAGTCATGGCGTAGGTAACTATGTGTTTTGGGGTTTTCACATCGCTAACATTGCTTATGAATAATGCAGGATAGATTGATTGTTAATTCCCTGATGATGAAAAGGCTGTTGACGACCCTGATAAATACAATACCTCTCCCGACGCTCTGGAGCGCCGTTGTAAAAATACAATGCCTCTCCCGACGCTCTGGAGCGCTGTTGTAAAAATACAATGCCCCTCCCGACGCTCTGGAGCGCCGTTGTAAAAATACAATGCCCCTCCCGACGCTCTGGAGCGCCGTTGTAAAAATACAATGCCCCTCCCGACCGTCCAAAGCAAATTTTCAACTTCGAGTTTTTTTGAACAAAATTTTGCAAAAAATAATAAAAAATTATTTACAATCTCTAATCAAAAACGAAAAATCTGCTGATGCGTCAAACTCTTGCGGCTCCATGCCTTTTTTGAAAATTCGCGCCGATTTATTTCCTATCAGTCTGATTTGATTGTTTTCTACCCAGAACATAGTACCTTCCCTCAAGCCCACGACATACGCGTTGGGATTAATTTCGATAAATTCGAGGATACGGGCTTCACGTGTTTCACCGCCGTGTCCTTCGGGGTGTACGTCCAAATAGTGCGGATTTATTTGGAACGGAACTAAATTTAGCGTATCAAAACTTATCGGATTGATAACAGGCATGTCGTTGGTAGTGCGCAATGTAGGACATGCTACGTTGCTGCCGGCGCTCCAGCCCACGAAAGGCGTTCCAGCTAAAACTTTTTTGCGAATAACGCCCATCAAATCGTAATTGTGCATCATTTGCACTAACTTCCAAGTGTTTCCACCTCCAATAACAATAGCTTTGGCTTCTTCTACCGCTTTCACGGGATCGTCATAACGATGAATACCGGTAACATCGTGTCCGATTTCCGAAAAACGTTCCTTAACTTTTTTTTCGTATGCGTCGAACGACAGCATTATGCCGGCATATGGCAAAAACAGTGCATTTACGGGAACGTCGCCAAGAAAATTTTTGATGTCAAATTTTGGATAATCAAGATACGCCTCCCCTGCATTAGTCGAATTGCTGATTAATAATAATTTCATTTTAGTATTTTGATAATTTTTTTACAAAAATAACAAAAAAAAATTAATATCCGTGTAACAATTTCGATTTTGTTTCGTCTACCTAATAAAAGCGTAAAATAAGTTAATGGATAAATTCGTTTTTAACAGCTTAATGACAGATATCAGGCCCAAACTCTACCGCTTTGCGTTATCATTAACCAAACGCGTCGACGAAGCAGAAGATATTGTTCAGGATGTTGGGATAAAATTGTGGGAACAACGCGATAAGCTTGTCGCACTTCATAGCATAGAAGCCTACGCTATGAGAGCTGTACGCAATCGTTGCATAGACGGTATGCGCTCGCCTTGCAACCGCATTGACGAATTATCTGACACTTACGATTTAGCTCACGAACAAACGCCACATAAAATACTCGAACAGAGCGATATGGTAGCGTTAGTGAGAACGCTTGTAGACAAATTGCCCGAACAGCAGCAGATGGTTATGCGACTGCGAGACATAGAAGGATATGAATTAGCCGAAATAGCTGAAATACTCGGCATGAACGAAGGCGCAGTGCGAACAAATCTGTCGCGCGGAAGGCAAAAAGTAAGAGACGAACTTATTAAACAGTATTAATAGAATGTAGATATGAACGAAAAAAAGGTACATGAATTGCTCAAACTTTATTTTGAAGGAGCAACAACATTGGAAGAAGAGCGCGAATTGCAACGCTACTTTGCTGGAAACAGGATAGACGCTTCATTAGAAGCATATCGCCCTATGTTTGCATTTTTTGATGAAGAGCGTGTCGTAAAACCACCGCCCGTACGCAAAATGCGCAGTATTACGGCGAAATTATCTGTTATAACAGGTATTGCCGCAAGTATAGCCATTTTATTGTGGATAGGACTGCCCCAAGCGGAGCCTGTAGATGATTTTGTGTATTTTGTAAACGGAACACGCGTTTACGACGAAACGGCAGCAATAGCAATAGCCGAAAATAAATTGCAAATGCTGTCTGCATCAATGCAAACAGCTCGCAATAGTATGGCTGCATTTGAAAAATTGCACGAAAGTACGCAAACTTTCGCAAAAATATCAAATGCGTTTAGAATATTTGAAGAAGTAAAAGAAGAATCAGGTTTAAAAAATTAAAAAAACAACAAAAATGAATAATATTATTAAAATTCTGGTAATAAGTATTTTGATTTGTCCTCTAAAAGCTTATGGACAACGGGAAGCGGCGGAAGACCCAATCATCAAGATATTTAATAAATTTGAAGACAGAGATGGCGTCGAATCTGTAACCATCTCACCGGCTTTGTTGGGGTTGATGCGCAACGACAGAACAAATGACCCCAAAACCCAAGCATTGATTTCGCGAATAAACGGTTTGCGTATCATTACCATTAGCGATGGCGAACACGGCAGAGGACGCGCAAATCGTGAAGCGTTGACAACCGAGTTGCAAGCAGCCGTTAAGGTTGATTTCGAGGAGATAATGATAGTTAGAAGCGGCGGCGAACGCGTAGAACTGTACGTTAGAAGCAAGGATAACAAGGGAGCGCTGCTGTTTATTACCTCAAATGCAAGTACCGTTACGGTTATGCATCTTGCCGGAAATATAGACAAAACGCTGATTGATGCAGTAATGAACGGAGAAATTGGAATTTCCAGATAAAAGTTCAAATCTAAGACTTAAATCATGAAAAAAATAATATTCAGCGTTTGCATAATATGTTTTACGGTAGCTGCAACAGCTCAGCCTACAGTTAGAATTGGCAATATGGAAATCATTGTCAGATATCATGGTCAGGACACAACAATGCAGGTTAACATATTGGAAGACAAACCACCAATTTCGCAAAAGCCGACTAACAGGTACAACCACAAAATAACATCCCTCATCAATCTGGGATTTGTGTTGCCGTTCAACAACAGTAACAGTTTTGTGCATGTTAGCCCAATCAGCAGTATTAACCTCGATTTTGGCGCTATGTATCAAAAACAGTTTTCTAACAGGCTCGCGACGGGCGTACAGGGTCATTATTCGTATTACAACTACAGAATGCAAAATCTGTACAGAAATCCGAATTTTATAGAAAATGTAATGAGCGACAGAGTTGTAGAAAAAGGAGACGTTAACAAACAGGTCTTTCGAAGTCATAATTATGCATTGGGGCTTTTTGTGAGATACTATATCAGTACGGGTAAAAATGAACGCGACCCCGGAATTTACGTAGATTTGGGAACTCAAGGCGATTTCGCGATAAGTAAGTTTTACAAACTAAAAACATTTGAAGGACATAAAAAATACCGAAACACTAAAGCCTTCTGTCCGGCAACGGCGTCGGTTTTTGCGCGTGTGGGACTGAGAAGAGATTTGTGGACAAAAAATGGAAACACCGGCGATTTATACTCATTCTACGTTCGGTATCGCCTCACTAACGTTTTTAATCAAAACTTGTTGCCAATCGACCTTCCCCCGATAACTTTTGGAATTGTAATAATGTCGGATATTAATTTCTAAAAAAACATAAAAAAAAATAGCTATGAAAAAATTAATCACAATCATTGTTTTCGCAACAGCACAGTTTGCCGCAGGGCAACAAAATTCTGCCACTTTTTACGGCATTGGTTTTGTTTTGCCCAACAACAGCAATGATTATTATACCATATATGGCGGCAGCAGCTTAAACCTTGATTTTGGCAGAACGCATCGCAATAAATTGACAAACAGATTTGCTCTGGGCAGAACGTTTCATTATTCGTACTATAACTATAAATTACGTGATGCACACAATGAGCCTGATTTTAAAAGTTTGATACTAAACGACAGAGATTTTGACCGGAGAGACATTCAAAAGCAAGTGTTTCGCAGTCATAACATTGCTGCCGGAGTCTTTACCCGATTTATTCTGATACCATCACAAAACAGCAGAAGTGATGGCGTTTATCTCGATTTGGGCATACAAGGGGATTTCGCCTTCAGTAAATATTACAAAATCAAAGCGTTAATGGGAAAAAGAAAAGTGCGCGACCAATATGCCTTCAACCCCTTCACCGCTTCGGCTTTTGCGCGAATAGGCGGAATAGGATTGTGGAGAAGCGGCAGCAGACAAGTATTTTACGCGCGCTATCGTTTCACCGATACGTTCAATAACAAGCCTCTACCTATTGATTTGCCCCCTGTGACAGTAGGAATACAATTTACGAATTTATTAAATTTCTCAAACAAATAAACATTACATAAAACGATGAAAAAGTTAATCATTAGTTCATTTTTTACGCTCTATTTAGCTGGTGCAATAGTTGCACAGCCCTCAGTTCGTATAGGCAATTTGGAGTTTACTTTCAAAAAAAGCGGACAGGACACAATAGTTCAGATATCTGTTATTGACAACGTTTTGACGTCAATCAAAAATAAACCGGAGCCGGATAAAAAACCGGAGCCCGTTACCCGCGAACGATTCAGAAGATACAACCATTCGAGCGTACTCATGGGCGGCGGCTTTATATTGCCCGACAATGGAAGCGAATTTTTTACCACGCTCGGAGGCAGCAGCATAAGTATTGATTTTGGAGGTATACGGCGTTCTCAAATTTCGCGACGATTTGCATTAGGCGCAACGTATATGTACTCATTCAGTAACTACGGACTGCAAAATGCCGCCGAAAATCCAAAATTCAAAGATGAAGTGATAGGCGACAGACATATTGTAGACATCAGCAAAGAAGTGTATCGCAGTCATAACCTCGCATTAGGTTTCTTCACACGTTTCTACTTAATGGCGCCAAAAAAACGCAACGACGGCGTATTTATCGATTTGGGCGCACAAGGCGATTATGCTTTCAATAGAAGCTATAAGGTTACGGCGTTGGAAGGTGGTAGAAAATTTAGCGATGGCGACGAATATTTCTCAAATCCTTTCTATGCTTCAGCTGTAGCCCGTTTGGGCGGAATATGGCTTTGGAATACTAAAAATTCTCACGCGCTGTTTGTCAGATACAGATTTACAGACGCTTTGAAACAGAACGTATTGCAAATGGATATGCCGCCAATAACAATCGGCATACATTTTCATCCGTAGAAATGAAAAATAATATTTGCAAATACAAAAAAAAAATGCTATCTTTGCGCAGATTTTAAAAATGTATTAATATTTTGCAAAAAAGATGATTTATAAAGGTAAAACAAAAGATGTTTACGACAATGGCGACGGCAACTATTTGTTGCAGTTCAAAGACGATGTAACCGGAGTTGACGGAAAATTTGACCCGGGAGCAAACGAAGTAGCCCTAAGCATAGCGGGTGTCAGCATATCATGCGTGAAGCTAACTGAATTTTTTTTCAAAAAAATTGAAGAAGCCGGAATACCTACGCATTTTGTGTCGGCGGATGTTGAAAAAGCGCAAATGGTTGTACGTCCGGCTACAATGTTCGGAAAAGGCGTTGAAGTTATTTGCAGACTGAAAGCAGTTGGAAGTTTTCTAAGACGTTTTGGCGATTACTGCAAAGAAGGGCAAGATTTAGATTTTTTAGTAGAAACAACATTAAAGGATGATGAACGCGGAGATCCGCCAATAACTAAAGACCAACTCGACTGTCTGGGTATTTTGACCGCCGAAGAATACGAAATCTTAAAAGATCTGACAAAGCGAATTACCGGTATCATAAAAGACGAATTAGCTAAAAAGGGCGCCCAACTTTACGATATAAAGCTTGAATTTGGCAGAGTAGACGGCAAAATAAACCTGATTGATGAAATATCAGGAGGCAGTATGCGAGTTTACAAGGATGGAAAACCTGTAGACCCGCTCGACTTGCCATCGGTATTGTTTTGAGCGAACAGTAAAATTACAGCGCATTTGCTGTAGAATGAAAACTGATGAGTATCAGGCGCATAATCTTTTGTATAGTTTTCATTGTTTGTGCCTCTCAAGTTTGTTTTTCCGGCAACGACAATTATCCGTTAGGCGCGCGCTCGGTTGGCATGGCAACCTCTTCGGTGGCGCTCAGCGATGTGTGGTCAGCAGTCAACAATCAAGCTGCATTGGCTTATATAGAACAGCCGGCTGTTGCGCTATACTACGAAAACAGACTGAATGTCAGAGAATTGGCTTTGCAATCAGGAGCTTTTGTTGTGCCCGTAGGAGGAACAGTTATAGGCGCGAATTATCGTTATTTTGGTTACTCAAAATATAACGAATTCAAGTTCGGATTAGCAATAGGAAAACGTCTTGGCGAACGTTTTGCAGCCGGAGTTCAGATGAATTATTTTCAAACATATTTTGCAGGAGACTATAACTCCATCAATGCCTTATGCGGCGAAATAGGCGTGATGTATGAGCCTGTGGAAAAACTGAAAATAGGCGCGCACCTTTTCAATGTAACTCAAACACGGCAAAAGCTAACTCTTAACGGACGTTTGCCAACTATAATGCGCTTGGGTTTAGGCTATGCTGCCAACGAAAAAGCAACTATAACAGTTGAAACTGAAAAAGACTTGAGAATGAACGCTGTAATAAAAGCCGGATTAGAATACAACCCTATAGGCGATTTATTTTTGCGCTGCGGCATGTCAAACGGGAATTTGCATCAGTATACCTTTGGCGTAGGATACGGCTGGAAATATTTTACAGTAGATATAGCCTTCAGTCATCATAAATTTTTAGGATTCAGTCCGCACATCGCGCTTATCGCTAACCTTAATAATTCAAGATAGGGGGATATTTTTTTTTGGTAATTATCAAAAAAAAAATTAATTTTGCGGCTTGAATTTTTTTATTGTTTTTTTTATGGAAAGACAAAAATATTTATTTGAAGTTCTCAAAACGAGAATACCTGTCCAACAGAGATTGGTTGATGTTGTGGAGGAATTGCTGTGCATTAGCACCGATGCGGCTTACAAGCGTATCAGAGGGCAAAAAGACCTCTCTTTCACGGAGTTGTGCGCGTTGTCTCAAAAATTTAGGCTTCCGTTAGAAGAAGTTTTTAACTACAAATCTCAGCAAACAGCTATTGTTAACTATGTGCCGGTCAATTTTGCCGACCAAGAGGAATACAAAGGGTACTTGAATCGAATTGTAGGTGTAATGTCAGCGCTAAAAGCAGCGCCAAACAAGGAAATTTGTTTGACGGCTCAGGATATCCCAATTTTCCATTTTTCTAAATATCCTGAACTAACTCTGTTTAAGCTATATGTATGGAATGACGTTATAATTCACAAGACAATATCATTTCGCGAATTTTGCAGCGAAATGGATGAATACGGAGTTATGCCACTTTTCGAAAAAATTCACAAAACGTATTTGGAAATACCATCAAAAGAAATTTGGACACATCAAACAATTGATACAATACTCAGACTTATAGAACATTACTATGAAATGGGAGCGTTTGAAGACAAAGAAATTGTGTTTTCTCTGCTTAAACAGTTAGAGAGCTTGATGGATACCATTAAAAACTTCGCAGATAACGGGTATAAATCCAAGATAGAAACCCCATTCATGTTATACATTTCCCCCGTTGATTTGGAAAACAACTTTCTACTGTTAAAAAAGGAAAACGAGAGTTTGTGCATGATTAAGCTGTATACAATCAACAGCATATCCACTACAAACGAAGCTCTGTGTGCAGAAACTGAAAAATGGATTGAAGACCTGATTTCTAAATCAACACTGATAAGTAAAATTTCGGTGAAAGAAAGACACCGGTTTTTTCAGACGTCAAAAAACAAAATCGATGAACTGACTGCCAGAATAAAAACTGTATAAATGCGTCGGCAGACTGACAGGCTATGACAAAATGACGATTTTTGTTTATTGATTTTCAATAAAACCTGCAACTTTTTTTGCCAAAATCAATAATTTTAGTTCAATAAGAAATGCTGTGCGTAAAACTCACAATTTTATAAATCTTAAAAATTCAAATTCGCTATTTTTAATAATTTTCGCGGTTTATTGCTCATAAATCAATTTTAAAACCTGCTTTTTTCGCTATACCTTTGCTGCGTAATTTTTAGTATTAACAATAAAAAAATGCTATAATGAAAAAGTTAGTTGATTTAGTGAAGTTAGACCGGTTAGATGGACTCATCAGAAGAGCGGCAACCGGCTCCCCCGAAGAATTAGCAAAACGACTCGGGATGTCAAGAAGCAGCTTGTTTGAGTTTATTGCATATCTGAAGGAAGAAATGCGAGCGCCAATTATTTATAACGCAGCAAGACCATCGTACATGTACTCCTACACTCCAAAATTTTATCTTGGATTTGAAATGGAAAACGATGAAAATTTGGCATCGCGCGAGTTGAACGAAACCTACGGAGGCGAATTAAGCACGAACCCTGGCAATACTACTTCCATTCAGGAAGTAACTACGGAGCAGGGGCGAGCTAAAAGAAAAATCGAAATCGAAATTGATGAAGACGAGTTTATACTCGACGCCGACATTGATTTCAGTGATTTATACCATTAAATATGCTATGTAAATATTTAAATTTTAAAATAAAATGAACCTGAATTATTTAACGCCACGTGCTGTTACACCGCCCTCGTTTTTCTCTCATTTCGAAGAAGACAGAATGACAGTGTTGGACTTGTCTGATACAATAGCCGGAGTAGAAATAAAACAAAACGTTGTTTTCGAAGACTTGACGTCAGAGATACCGGAATTTGACAAGATATTATCGGAATGAAAACCATAACGGGCAAAACTTGTAAAGTATCTGTAATCGTGCCAATCTACAATGTTTCGAAATACATTGAGAGATGCGTTCAGTCGGTTATAAATCAAAGATATTCAAACTTTGAGTGCATTTTGGTTGACGATGCATCGCCCGATGATAGTATCAGTAAAGCTGAAAGCATGATTTTTGCAACCACTGACCCAATAAAATTTAAAATACTGCGGCATAGCGCAAACAAAGGACTTTCTGCCGCCAGAAATACCGGTACAGAGAAGGCGACAGGCGACTATATTTTTTATTTGGACAGCGACGATGAAATACCTAAGGATAGCATAGAAACATTGACAAATATGGCTAAAAAATACCCCGACGTTGAAATTGTGCAGGGAAATACTCTTACACTGCCAACACTGCAACCAAGAGACGACTGGCGAAACATAAAATATAAAAATTTCCCCGAATTTGTCAGCGACAACAATTGGGTTAGAGAAAAATTTTCGTCATTGAACGCTCGAAAGGATATACCTATGAACGCTTGTAATAAACTGATAAAACATTCTTTTTTGAAACAAAACAATTTTTCTTTTAAAGAAGGAATTATACACGAAGACGAACTGTGGATGTTTCAGGTTACAAGAAAATTAAAGAATATTGCGTTTACTCAAAAATATACTTACCACTGCTACGTAAGTCCGGATTCTATTACACAATCAATAAAAAAATGCGATTACAAAAGCGTTAAAAGCTGGGCGGTGATCCTATCCGAAATATATAGCAATGCCTATATTTTGAGCGAAAAAGAAAAAGAAAAATACAATTACGTACTGACTACGAGATACGAAAAAGCAAAAAAATACGACGAACTATACCCGTGTTATAAAAAATTGATAGCAACGCTAGGGTTTTGCAAGCCCTCTGAAAGGATTGACTAATCTATCAAACATTGTTTTTTCCCCTGTTATTATTTCCGCTGTTCCGTAGATGTTTCCCATTATGAAAATCTCTTGCAGGTTAGTTGTTTTTATTTTTCTCGGTAACTCGGCAATTACCCTAATATCCCGCTGCGTATTAAAACTACTGATTGAAATTACTTTCGCTTCGACTATTCCGTACTTTTCGCTTGGATACTTGTCTAAATGCAGGCGCACTCTGTTTCCTTCTTTTACATTTTTTGCCTGCTCCGGCGAAATACGAACTATGCAAGCTACTGATTCTGACCCTTTTCCCCAGATTATTGCTATTGTGTCGTTTTTTTGAACGTAAGTCTTTACATTTAATATAGGGTCTAATTCTAAAAAACCGAAAGTGTCTGATAAAATTGAAATTTTTTCTCCATCGTTTTTTTCTATTTGCAACACCGTGTCTCCATCGTTTATAACAGACGGATAAGTAGATGGAGTTGGGGAACTAAAAAAATGAACAACACGCCCCGACTCCGGTACAGTTAAAATAGCGTGTGGAAAATCGCCGTAAAGATATGCCGACGCCTCTACAATATCTGGATAACTGATAAAACGTGCGCCAATAAACAAACACAGAACCACAACCAATAAGACCCCGCTTCCGGCGCGCACCATAATTGCCGGCGGCGTTCCCATAATTTCTCTTATCGCCTCATGGTGCAATTCTATTTTTTTCTCACTATCCGATTTTTTATTTTCCGCTTCCATATCTCAAAACTATAAAACTAACTACCCAATTCCAACTGATTGCTTATCAACTCATAATAAGCGCCGCGCTTTGCTACGAGTTCACAGTGTGTTCCGGTTTCAACAATTTCGCCATTGTGAAGAACAACTATTTGGTCGGCGTTTTTAACCGTGCTTAAACGATGCGCAACAACAATTACCGTTCTTCCTTTGAAAAAATTATCAAGATTTTCCATTATTATCATCTCGTTGTTTGCGTCCAACGCGTTTGTAGCCTCATCAAAAAATATAAATTTCGGATTTTTATAAACAGCCCGGGCTATCAAGATACGCTGTTTTTGACCTTGACTGATGCCCGCTCCATCGTTGCCTATTTTAGTATTGTATCTTAGCGGCAGCGATTCAATGTATTCGCGTATATTGGCGATTGAAACGGCATAAAACAATCGTTTTTTATCAATTTCATCTACTCCCGGCGCTACGTTACCGGCTATGCTATCATTAAAAATGTAACCATCCTGCATAACAACCCCGCAATGCCTACGCCAATCTCTAAAACTTACGTTTGAAAGTGATGTAGAGCCAATCATTATATCGCCCGAAACCGGAGGATAAAAACCAAGCAGTAGTTTTAAAAGCGTAGTTTTGCCGCTACCACTGCCACCTACAATAGCAGTAGTTTTGCCAGATGGAATAACCATGGAAATGTTATTCAACACCACAGGAGAATGTGGCCCATTGTATTGAAAAGATAATTTTTTTATGTTTATGTCATCTTTGAGGTCAACTGTTGCTTGATGTTCTACATTTTTTTCTTCGTCTTCCTTTCCATGAATTTCACCCATGCGCTCCAAACTAAGATTAGCGTCTTGTGCTTGCTGCATAAAACCGACCAACTGTTCTACAGGTCCGTGCAATTGACCGATTATATACTGTATAGCAAGCATAGCCCCAAGAGTTAGATTACCCGATAAAACGGCGCTGGCTGACAAAAATGTGATAAAAACGTTCTTTACCTCATTTATTATTACTGCCCCGCCCTGTTGCCACTGACCAAGCGATAAACTCGCCATTTTTATTTTGAATAAATCTGCCTGAATGCCTTCCCACTCCCATCGTTTTTGCTGTTCGCTGCCAGTGAGTTTAATTTCCTGCATACTTTGAACCATCTGTATGAGATTGCTTTGATGTGTAGACATTTGTGCAAAATTTTTATGGTCAAGTTCCGCGCGTTTTTTCATAAAACGATGAACCCAAAGAGCATAAATAGCACTACCTAAAAGAAAAATGCCGAAAATTTTTAAATTGTAAACCGCCAAAACAATACCAAAAACGAATAAATTAATCACTGCCAAAGTGATACTCAACAACGATTGCGTTAGAAAACGCTCAATACGGGTATGGTCGTTGATGCGCTGGATTAAATCGCCCGCAAGTTTAGTCTCAAAATATTTCATCGGAAGACGCATCAGTTTGGTCAAAAAATCTGAAACAAGCGACACGTTGATGCGAGCGCTGATGTGAAGTAGCATCCAACGACGGATAAAATCCACAGAAGCGCGACCGGCTACTAATGCCAACTGTGCCGCCAATACAATATAAATAAAACCTATATTGCGATGACCTATACCCTGGTCAACTATTGCCTGAGTCAAAAACGGAAAAACCAATTGAAGCAAACTGCCGGCTATGAGACCGAAAAACAACTGCAATATCAACTTTTTATATGGACGAAGATAGCGTGTCAAAAATTTCAAATTCAAAGGTTGCCTAACTTCGCTCTTTGCTTCGTAAAAATATGGAGTTGGCTCCAAAAGCATAGCTATACCCCTGTCTTCATTATCACGTCGCGTGCTAATCCAACATTTCTTAAACTCTTCTTCCGTATATTGCAAAAACCCATGAGCGGGGTCGGCAACAAAGACTGATATCTCATCGGGTTGTCCAAGTCCGCGAGACTTGCGTTTTTCTATACGATAAACAACCGCAAAATGAACTTGACGCCAGTGAATAATAAAAGGTAACTGCGCTTTTTCGCTTAACTTCTCGAAAGACGTGCGAACCCCCATAGTACGTAAACCAATAGCCTCGGCGGCGTCGCCAATGCCGCGAAGATTAACTCCTCTGCGCGAAATATTGGAAAGCTCGCGCAAATACTGAAGACTGTGCTTGCGTCCATAGGCGTCGGCTATCATACGCAAACAGGCAGGACCACAATCCATACCATCGTGCTGATGGTAGAACGGAAACTTGCCCCGCTTCCAATCACCCCTTACTGATACTCTATTTCTTAACGCAAACATAACACTTTTTTATTTTATTTTTATGCAAAATTAACGCCATGAAGTCCGAAAAGAACGGACTATCTAAAAAATATCAAAAAAAATTTCATATCCTTTTTTCATACAAAATATCTTCATGATAATTTTTATTTAATAAAATAAGCTTTTATAAAGACAAAACATTTTACTCCCCATTATTTCCGACGAATAAAATTTTTTATATTTTTTGCGGGCATTGCTACCCATCCTTTCCCTTTCAGTTTCGTTTTTGAGCATATACATCATCTTTTGCGTCAACATAGAAACATCAATTTCTACATTTTTTTCATTCTCATGCACCGGAAATTTCAATCCGGTTACGCCATCGTCTATCATTTCCGATAAACCTGACACATCGCTTACTATCAGGGGCAACCCATACATCATCATTTCGATAGCCACATAGCTGCATTGTTCGCTCAAAGAAGGCAGGACACCTACATCAGCAATGGAATACAACTCATATAATTTCTCTTTGCTTAATAGCCCTGTCCATGTAATATGCGTACAAATATCAGCACATTCTTTCATGTAAACATCAAATTCTCCGTTACCAGCTATCAGTAACCGACAATCCGGAACAGTTTCCAATATCTTTCGGAAAGCTCTTATTAAAAATTGAATTCCCTTACCTTCATATACGCGTCCAGTGAAAAGAAACAAAAATTCCTTCTCAGGTATTCTCCATTTTTTGCGTAAAACATGCTTGTCTGTTCCTAGTCCTGAATTTTTATCTTTCATACCATTCAAAATTACTGAAATCTTTTTAGGATTAATTTGATATTCGCTACTAATAAAGGAGCTAGTATACTGGGAAAGAGCAATTATGTGGTCTACTTCTTTGAACAAACGACTTTCATATTCATTGTTCTTATACTGTATTTTTTCAAATGTATTCCTTTGATTATCAGATTTTGATTTAAGTGTGTGAAATTTAGTTAAATTTCCATGAAGTTCAAGCATCCACTTTAAATAATGTACTGTAGCAACAGTTTTACAGTTGAACGCTGCTTTCAACTCTTTAGCAAGCAATTGGCAAACATTAATATTAAAATGAAATATCAAATCTTTTGTACTTTCGATATGAAGCCTAAGAAAATATATAACATTCTGCAAATAATCTTCCATTTTGGAGAATGGAGCATAGAAAGTGTTATTATTCGCTACTTCGGGGATATACCAATTCTCTATTTTTCCTATTTTCTCTATTTCAAATTCCGGACGAATTGAGTGTAAATGTACAATATGAACATTGATGTCTGCATTTGCCAATGCGTTTGTCAGCTCTTCGAGATAAGTACCAATTCCGTAAATTGAAGCGGTCTCGCTTTTGTTAAACAAGTAAAGTTTCATTTTTGAGGTATTAAATAGTTAGGAAAAAGTGAAAGCCATGTATCGTCACCGTCAAGCTCTGATATTAAAAAAAGTCCCAAACCAGCAAGTCCGTTTTGAAAACTTAAATTAAGAACGTTATTTGGGAAACGCTCTAATAAGTGCAAAAACGGCTTTGAACTTAAATTTAAACGATTCAACATTAACAAATTTGAGATAATCGAACGGTCTTGTATAATATTGAGTTCTTTTGAAGATATATCTTTGAGAAATGAAACGATAAAATGCATTATATTACCCGTTTGTCGTTCTTCCAGTAGATTAACTATTTGAGGCACGATCGAACTTACTATCATTTCCTTTTTGGCGCTTTTGCCCGCCAATCTCCATAATGAATAATACCCGATATCTGCTATTTGGTTGATTGGCAAATAAGGTAAGTTATATGTGAAAAATATTCGCTTGTCAAAATCTTCCAATATATCGTCCGTGTCAGCTTTTATAAAACCGTTTTGGACTAAATATTCAATTGCTGAGCCAATTCCGGTTAAACCTTGTTCGTAGCAAATAGACGTGTTTGTATTTATTTTTTTTTGTATTTTTTCAAGTAGATGAGAACTATATTCCGAATAAATTTTGTTATGCGTGAAGCGTGAAAAATGAAAAAAAAACAATATAAGACTCATTTCTCCTGTAAACAGTCCGGGATTAGCCAAAAAGCCACCATTTATCAACAAAATATTAGAAATTCGCCCAAGATAGGACATATTAATAGCTTTTTCGTTTGTATCCATGATGTTTATTATCTAAATAACTGCAAAATCATTAAATATATTTAACTTTTCACTGATAGCATTATTCACTTTCTCCCATTTTTCCCACAAACAACTTTTTGCAATTTTGCAATTTGTGCAGTCAGGGCAAGAAGGTATAGAAATTTCAGAAAAAAGCGCGACAGAACGCTCTTTGAAATCATCTAAAACCTCTTTTACTATTTTTTCAGGAAAAAAATCGACTAACTTTTCCTGTATATCCCAGTCTTCTTGCTTTTCTGCCACCAACTGTAAAAAAACCATAATACAGCGATAATAGTTCAAATTACGATAATTTCTCTCGGGCAAAGACTTCATATACCAAACAAAATATTTTGCCGCTGTTTTGTCGTTGCCCACTATGTAGCTCAACAATGCAACTATAACCCTCAAATCTATTTTTTCTAATTCATTTGATTTTTCAAGATGCAAATTCATAGATTTGAAATAGGGTGAACTTTCGAGATAAAAATTACTAGAATTATTAATGCAATAATTGTCTAATTCTTCCAACAAAAATATAAGTTCTTCTTTATTGCAATTTTGGATGTTCAACAATAAATTACTCGCTCGATTAATTCTGATTTTTTTTTCAATTTTATTTGTATCACCCAAAAAAACTTCTGACATTCCGGGAATATAAATTTTATACGTAGGGAAGCCTAAAAATGACAGATTTCTTATAAACAGTTTAAACCTATTTTGTTTCAATAGCTTAAGCAAATGTTCATAACCATGCTCGTTACTTTCTAACTCCATCAAAAAACCGTTCCTATATACCACATCCGATTTCTCACTAAAGAATATAGATATTGGGAATTGTCCAGTACCATTTCTTGATATTTTCATTAAATTATCTTTTAAGTGTTTATCATCACTGGTAAAATTATACTCAATAGGCAACATTCGCTTTGAAATAAATTCCTGAATATTACCGCCCTGGAAAATTTCAGTAAAGCAGCGCTCTAAAGCAATAGAAAAAACCGCCTCACTGCCAAGTCTGAATTGATACCGTGTTTTAGATTTGTTCAATAACAACACACCTACGACAGGATAAATTCCGCCTAACGTGCAATCCTTTATAATTACATCCATTCCAGGTTTTTTCAACAAATTGATAAGTTCAATCGTTTTTGAGTCTTTTACCTCTTCAAAAGAAATATCAGGCAAGGTAGGTTGACGAAACAATATTTCCTTTGAAACATAACGTTCCATGATTTCGCATATACCGTGACACAAAGCCTCATAAGAGGAATTGCCAGCACACATTCCATTCGTACCGCACGCCATATTTCCTGACTTCGTCAATGCGTCACCCTAAAGCCCCTTCCAGAAGTCTCTCTCATACAACATACTGATACTCTTATGTTTAGTTGTTATAAGCATCGTTTTAGTCAATGTTTCTGCGCTTAATGGCA
>Ga0099364_10004243_pt1 | contig 21784 bp, 15 predicted proteins | sample TergutTh196P3_FD_73070 | JGI IMG/M metagenome (GOLD analysis project Ga0099364, IMG submission 73070) | Microcerotermes parvus P3 segment gut microbial communities from Pointe-Noire, Republic of the Congo - Th196 P3 | ecosystem: Host-associated > Arthropoda: Insects > Digestive system > Gut ... | reverse complement strand
GGCAGTATAACCATAATGGATTTTTGACGAGATTGTACTTAGCCGAACCCACTCCCAACTCTCAGGAATCTCAAACGGCACTTCAATTTCTTTAACCGTCCCGTCTGCAAACTTCTCATAATGTAAACCATCAGCACCACGAAAAATCTCAGTTTCGTTCTTATCTCGCTTGATTTTTCCTGCTTTGATGAGTTTTTCTTTCTCAGCCTTGATACGTTTTAGCAGCTCACTCGCTGGTTCATCGTTTGGGTCTTGCGGAACAAGTTTCCCCTCCATTGCTCGCTGCAAGATACTGGCTTTTAATTGCTCAGGAGTCAATCTCGCCACCCCCTAACAGTTCGTCAAATACAATAGGTAATTTATCCTGCTCTGACAGACGCAACTGCTTAAAATTCTCGTACTCTGAGTTTGCATGCTCTATTGCTAAGTCATGTGAGATTTTTCCCGCACCTATCAAAACATCACGCCGACTGAGGGTCAAGAAACCGTCTAATGCCTCAATCCAGTCTTTCATATACATCGGAATGCGGCGATTTGCCTGAGCTTGTGCAAAGGTTAAATACGCCTCAACAATATCGTTCAAAGCACCTAATTCATCTTGATTAAGATAATTCTTCGCAACGCCAACATCTGACTTTCTAACCGTTGCTCCACGCCAGTTGGTCAAGCCCATATTTGGCTTTTTAGCATCCGCACGTGAGCGAATAATCTGTGCTGCGGTTTGCCCAGTAATCGCCCAATGCAGTTTGTTTTGAACGGTCTGGAAGAATAAAATACTCATCTCCTCCGTCGGGTCGTAGTCAATACTTGTCGCATAAATATCCGTAATTTTTTGATAGAATCGTCTCTCAGAAGTCCGAATATCTTGGATACGAGCCAGCAATTCATCAAAATAATCAAAAGGCAAATCAGGATTTTTTAGGCGTTCATCATCCAACATAAAGCCTTTGACGATAAATTCTCGCAAATGTTCAGTCGCCCACTGCCTAAATTTTGTCGCAGTACGGCTCTTGATACGGTAGCCAACTGAGATAATCATGTCGAGATTATAAAACTTTTTATTGTACTTTTTTCCATCGGAGGCAGTAGTTCGGAATTTCCGAACTACTGAATTTTCCTCCAGCTCGCCATCTTCAAATATATGTTTGATGTGCTCACTCACGTTTGCCTTGCTGCTTTGAAAGAGCTGAACAAGTTGGTCTTGAGTCAGCCAGACAGTATCTCCATCAAATTTGACGTCAATTTTCAGCTTGCCATCTTCTGATTGATAAATCAAAAACTGACTATTTGTCGCTTGCGGAAGTTGATTTTCGTTCGTCATTCATTTTCCTCCAACATCTGCATGATTTCAGCTAAAACCGTATCAATCTTTTCATTCAGCTCTTTCCGCTCTGTGTTATACTGGTTAATCAGCTCCATTGGCTCTAGGATTTCTTCTTCCTCTTGTGGAAAGCCACATTGGTCAAAGTTGTAATCCAGTTCAGCCAACTCTTTAGGCGTATATTTCTTAGCTTTAGAGAAATTTCCCTCCATGATTTCTTCTCGATTTTCCCACCAATCACGAACAGGATTGAAATGCTCGGATTTCATCGGCTTGGTTTTGGAGAAGTTCTTATAACCCTCTGGCATATCTAACCGATAAAACCAAGTTTCTTTTGTTTTTTTCTTTTTGTCAAAGAACAGAATATTAGTGTGAATACTGGTATAAGGAGCAAAAACGCTGTGCGGCAGACGGATAATCGTATGAAGATTGAACTCCTCTACCAGTTTTTTCTTGAGCGTTGTTTTTGTTCCTGTGCCAAACAAGAAACCATCAGGCAAGATAACACCCACACGCCCATCACGTTTCAAACGGTACATGATGACAGACATGAATAAATCCGCTGTTTCAGAAGTGCGAAGTTCCGTAGGAAAATTCTTTTGTACAACCGCAAGTTCTGACCCGCCAAAAGGTGGATTCATCATGATGATGTCAAATTTCTCATTCTCTTTATAGTCACGAACGTTTCGCTCTAGTGAGTTGCCGTGTAAGATATTAGGGTCATCAATTTCGTGTAGGAAAAGATTAGTGACGGCGAGAAGATGCGGGAAGGCTTTTTTCTCAATGCCAAAGACCGAGTGGTTATAAGTTTCAACATCTTCGACCGTTTTCTTTTGCGTCTCCAAACGTTTCAAAGTTGAAGTCAAGAAACCACCTGTCCCACAAGCAAAATCAGCCATCGTCTCGCCAAGTTTTGGTTCAAGAATTTCAGCAATGAAATCCGTAACCGCACGAGGCGTGTAAAATTCCCCTGCGTTTCCTGCGGATTGAATATCTTTCAAGATGGACTCGTAAATGTCGTTGAACAAATGACGGTCTTCTGAATTATTGAAGTCAACTTCATCAACGACATTCAGCACTTGTCGTAACAGCGTACCATTTTTCATGTAATTATTTGCATCTTCAAAAGCAGACTTCACAATTTGCTTGCGAATCGGCATTTCAGGTGTGATTTCAACTGCTTTAAGTCCTTTGAACAGTTCATTATTGACAAATTCAAGGAGTGAATCGCCTGTTAAAACTTGCTCGCCTTTTTCAGAATGAGCCCAGTTTCGCCATTTGAGCTTATCGGGGAGAATAGACTCATAGTCATCCTCCTCAATCTCCCAAACTTCTTCACGGCTATCATAAATCTTGAGAAAGAGCATCCAGCTCATTTGCTCAATACGTTGTGCATCCCCGTTGACACCTGCATCATTTCGCATGATGTCTTGAATTTTTTTTACAAATGAATTACTTGCCATATTTTCTTTCTATTTTTACGCCGTCATCGTATAAAGCTCACGTGTAAGCTCTCTAACAGCATTTTGATATTGTAGTTTGCCACCAAAATTATTGATGACATAAGTGATACCTTTGAATTTATCAAAATCTGGTAATTTCAAGACAGATAAATCCTCGATATTTTCAATTCCTGAGTCTTTGTACTTGTCTAAGAGAATTTCGAGGACTTCCCTTGCCTCGTCTGAATATTGATAGAGATAGCCACGTTTTTTGACATTATTGACTCGTTCCGCTTTTGTCAATGGTTTTTGACCATAAGCGAGCTGCAAGAGCAAATCAAAATCATCAATATCTGTGAGATTTTTCTCACTCAGGCGAATTTCATCAAGAAAAACACCTTTCTTTTCTAACTCCTCAATGATTGCAGATTTCTTATCTGCATCAGACCACGCTTGAATAAAGTCATTTAAGGTTGCATATTGCCCTAAAACATTTTTCTTGGAATAGTCTATCAGACTTTCTGTGATTAACTTTCCGTCCGCATCTATGATTTGAACGGTTGCATTGACAACTTTGACTTCTTTATCGTCCACATAATATTTTGGTGTGGGTGGCTCTGTTGGTTTTGGAGTATTGCCTCCGCCTTTTGGTGGCGTATCTCCTCCATCAATAATCATCACAGGGTCTCCATCAAAGTCTGGGTCAGCAAATTTATTGGTTACATTTCTAAAGTCAATGATAGTAAAGAAAGTCTTCCCATTATCCTCATCAAGCCGAGTCCCTCGCCCGATGATTTGCTTAAATTCTGTCATTGACTGGATATTAGCATCAAGGACAATTGTTTTACAGGTTTTTGCATCTACACCTGTCGTCAAAAGTTTTGATGTGGTTACAAGCACAGGATATTTTTCATTTGGATCTGAAAAGTTTTCGAGCTGCTCAATGCCCTCTTTTTCTCCACTGGTCATTTGCATTACATAGCGAGGTTCTTCTAACATTAAATCTGAATTTTCATTTGCCAATGCAATCCGCATTCTTGTAGCGTGCTCAATATCGACACAGAAGAAAATGGACTTGTCAAATCTAGCATTTCTATTTTTCAGGTAATCTGATACGTATTTTGCTACCTTTTTCGTTCGATTATCAATGACAATCGTCTTATCAAAGTCTTTACGATTGTACTGACGGTCTTCAATAATCATGCCATATCTATCGGTTTTGCCTTTTTCTGGGCGATAGTTATTAACATCAATATCGAAATTAACCCGAATAACACGATAAGGAGCTAAAAATCCGTCATCAATTCCTTGCTTGAGGCTATAGGTGTAAATTGGTTTGCCAAAATATTTTTCATTAGAAGTAACATTATCCTCTTTTGGCGTTGCCGTCATCCCAATCTGAGTTGCAGAACTAAAATAATCAAGGATTTTTCGCCAGTTGGATTCCTCTTTTGCAGAGCCACGATGAGCCTCGTCAATAACAATTAGGTCAAAATAATTTGGACCGAATTTCTCGTAATGAGTTTCGGTACCGTCTTCTCCTGCAAGTTGCTGATACAAGCCCAAATAAATTTCATACGAATTAAACGCCTCTGGCGAATTGAGTAATTTTGCATCAATAATGGTTTTTCTGTTCCCAAAGGGTTTGAAATCCTTGTTAAAAGGCTGTTCTATGAGAACTTTACGGTCCGCTAAATAAAGCACTCGTTTTTTAAGTCCTGCTTGCATAAAACGATGAATGATTTGAAAAGCAGTATAGGTCTTTCCTGTTCCTGTTGCAAGAACAAACATGATTCGTTCTTGACCGTTTGCGACTGCCTCAACCGTGCGATTAATGGCAATTCTTTGATAATATCGTGGAGTGTTCGCATCCTGAGCTGTGTAGTAGCTCTGCTTTTTCATCGCTTGCTCTGCCTCGGTTAATTTACCGTCTCTGACCCAACGTTCCCACAATTCTTCTTTGGTAGGAAATTCATCAAGTGCTACTTCCCGCTCTTTTCCTGTCAAGAAATCGTGTTCAACAAAAGCATCTCCATTTGATGAATAGACAAAAGGAACGTCTAAAATTTGACCGTACCCCATCGCTTGCTGCAAACCATGACCGACCGAGTGAGCGTTATCTTTCGCCTCAACAACTGCAATCGGATTATTTAGCGTATAGAAAAGCAGATAGTCAGTAAATTTAGCTTTCTCCCGTTTTGATTTCTCTCCATTGACTTGAACTCGACCATCTGTGAAAGATTTTTCATAAAGAATATCCGTCCCATTTTTCCAGCCCTTGCTCACAAGAGCAGGCGTAATAAAATTCACCTTGATGTCTTCTTCCGACATCTGCTGTTTAGGAATTAAATACTCTGCCATTTCCATTTCTCACTCTCTATGAGTTTTAGTGGCATGATATTCTCTTTCTCAGAATTCGGCTCGAATATTTTGACTAAAGCTCAACTAAATTTTTGCAATCATATTTTTGAAAAAAAGTTCTGATAATATTGTTATTCAGAACTAACTGTTAACTCCATTATACCATTATTTGGGGCATTTTTGTTGCCACTTTTCATGCCAAAAACTCGACCATTCAGCCGAGCTTTCTTTTGTTCTAAACGCACCGTAGTTTCGTGAATAATTTTGTGAATTTTTGATTTGCTCGCTCTAGTTTATGGGTTTGATGCCCTCTTTATAGCGATTTTTGATTATTAGATGATTTTTATATCAGGATATGACGGAAATCGCCAAGAAGCGATACAAAATAGAAAAATGTGGTTCTGCACATTGTGCAGGTTCCATTTTATCTTTTTGTCTAGCTTCTGATTTCTGTCATTCGACTACCATTTTCAGTGTATTTCACAAGCTTTTGAGGATTGAAAATCACTGACAGATTTCTGTCAGTGATTATTTTTGACGAGATAATGGAGTTCAACGAATTGACCGTAAGTTTTGCTGCTGACAAGTTGAAGTTGCTCTGCGTAATTTCCTGATGGAAATAAGGGCTTGCCTGCGCCCAAAAGCACTGGTGCAACTGTCACCTGAAGCTCGTCAACGAGATGATTTTCGAGGAAAAGTTTGATGATTTCGCCACCGCCAACGACCCAGATTTGCTCGGCACTTTCTGTCAGTTCTGACAGAATTTTTTCGTCAGTAAATTTGACACTGTCAGTATCTGGAAGTTGCTGATGGGTCAGCACGAAGCATTTTTTGCCAGTGTAAGCCCAGTCGTTGGGCTGCTCACGCAGGAGCCAGTCATAGGTTTTCTTGCCCATCACAAGGGTGTCAATCGTTTCATAAAAAGCACCGTAGCCGTTATCTCCCTCGCCCTCAACGTCAAATAGCCACTGGAGACTATCGTCCAGCGTTGCGATATAGCCGTCAAGTGTGGCTGCGATAAAAAGTTTTACAGTCATTGGTTGGGTATCCCTTTCGTTTGAGTCGTGAATTTACTCAGCTTTTTACTGAAAATTTGCTGACTGTCATTTTTTGTCAGTATGCTGACAGAGCTTTCAATCTGTCTGTGCGTCTGGCAGTAGGAGGGCATTCAGTTCTTTTTCGTCAAATTCATACTTTCTTTCGCAAAATTGACAAATGACCTCAGCGCCGTGGTCTTCTTCAATCATTTCGGTGATAGCTTTGGCACCTAGCGATTTGATACCTTGACGGAAGCGGTCTTTGTTGCAGTCGCAGTCAAATTTGAGGGGGGATTCGTCAAGAATGCTAAAAGGCATATCGCCATAAATCGCTGACAACATAGCGTTCAGTGGCTCATCGCCTGTCAGTAAGCTTGAAATGGACGGCATCGCCTTGATATTATGCTCCATTTCGCTGATTTCTTCGTCCTTTGCGTCTGGCAATGCTTGCAACATGAAACCACCTGCAATCTTGACTGTGTCAGCATTTTCGTCAAGTAAAACATTCAAGCCGACAGACGATGGCGTTTGTTCAGAAGAAAGGAAATACCAAGCCAAGTCCTCGCCGATTTCGCCAGTGATGAGGTCAACTTGCCCACTATAAGGCTGTTTCAGCCCCATGTCCTTAATCACGACAAAAAATCCATTTCCCACAAAAGGCGCGACCAGCACCTCACCTGTGGAAGCTTTTTTGTAATCTAAATCTTTATTTTGTACGTAACCCTTGACCTGCCCCTTGCTGTCTGCGTTAGCGATAATTGCGCCCATCGCACCGTCACCCAGCACCTTGACCGTGATTTTTGCATCGCCTTTTTCATTTGCGCCCAAGATTTGCGCCGCAATCAGCGTCCGTCCCAGCGCCACAGTTGACGAAGGCATCGTGTTGTGACGCACTTGCGCCTCGCGCACCGTGTCGGTAGAATCCAAAACAAAAGCGCGAAAATGTCCATTTTTTGAGATTGATTTAATGATTTTATCCATGATTTAATTATAACAAAAAGTACGGAATCTAAACTTTGAAAATTGCAAAATTTCGATAAGAAATATTGCAAGCAATTTGTAAAAATAATATAATGTAATAAAATTGAAAGTACAGGCACTTGTCTTACACGAGCAACAAGTCAGTCTGGGAGAAGAAATGGAAAAACGAATCTGTGAGCAGTGCGGTGGTAACGAGTTCATTGAGATAGAAAATGGTGTTGAGTGTGTGTTTTGTCATACTCAATATATTGATTCAGCGCTCGAAGAAGCGAATAAAATAAAGCAGATTAAAATTGATGAGAAAACCTACGAGAGTACTCAAGAAGAGAAAGTATATAAATTTAAGACAAAATTTTGGACGATAAATATTATTTTATTCTCGAGTGCCTTACTTGTCTTTTTTGTGATTGTAATTGTTGGGGCTCTAAAAAATCCTAACAATGCTGGAATCAATGCTTTTTCAAAAAGTAGTAGTAGCTCGTATGGACTATATGGTTCTCCTACTGCATCAAGCAGAGATAAATATGAGTTTGCAGCAAATCATCTTTCAGAGATTCCAGGTTGGACCAATCATCTTTTTTATTCAATTCACTGGGCAACGGGCACACAACAGGGAGTAAACGGGAAAATGACCTATACTGGAGGAACATTGTACTCGACTTTAGCAGCTGTACTTCCAGCACCAACTCAGATTTATAGTATGGTAGATGATGAAGGACAAAAGGTTCTTAATGCAGTTTGGAGAACGCCGGCTACTTCCAAAAATAATGTTGAAATTGATATTCGGTATGACAAGAAATCAGGTCAAATTGTGAATTGGAATTTTACAGGTTACAAAAATTAGCTATTTCCAAACATTTAACCAGAATTACGTATTTTCTTTTCACTTTTTGCTAAAATCGGTATCAAAATTTGATAAAATAAAAGTAAGTGCGACAGGAGCTTTCATCTTGAAAATGCCAGCCATATCTACCTCGCAAAGCAGACTTGTGGAGCAAAGGCGGTGGAGCGTGCAAAATATTTTAAAGAAAAGAGAAATATTATGCCATCAGTAGTAGTTGTCGGAACGCAGTGGGGAGACGAGGGGAAAGGTAAAATTACCGATTTTTTGAGTTCAAATGCCGAAGTTATCGCCAGATATCAAGGGGGAGACAATGCAGGTCATACCATTGTTATCGACGGTAAGAAGTTCAAACTACATCTGATTCCGTCAGGAATCTTTTTCCCAGAAAAAATCTCGGTGATTGGTAACGGTGTTGTTGTCAATCCCAAATCGCTCGTTGAGGAAATTGCTTATCTCGCTGAAAATGGTGTTTCAGCGGATAGCTTGCGAATTTCAGACCGAGCGCACGTGATTTTGCCTTATCACAAAAAGCTTGATTTTCTTCAAGAAGAAGCCAAAGGCGACAAAAAAATCGGTACAACCATCAAAGGAATTGGCCCAGCTTACATGGACAAAGCAGCACGTGTCGGGATTCGGATTGCGGACTTGCTTGATAAGGAAATCTTTGAAGAACGCTTGCGCACCAATCTTGAAGCTAAAAATCGCGAATTTGTTAAAATGTACGACTCAGAAGCCCTTGAATTTGATGATATTTTTGAAGAATACTACGAATACGGTCAACAACTCAAAAAATATGTGACCGATACATCAGTGATTTTGAATGATGCGTTAGACGCAGGAAAACGTGTGCTTTTTGAAGGCGCGCAAGGTGTTATGCTTGATATTGACCAAGGGACTTACCCATTTGTAACCTCGTCAAATCCTGTTGCAGGTGGTGTGACGATTGGGTCAGGTGTTGGTCCAAGCAAGATTAATAAAGTCGTTGGCGTTTGTAAAGCTTATACTTCGCGTGTTGGCGACGGTCCATTTCCTACTGAGCTTTTTGATGAAGTCGGTCATCAAATTCGTGAAGTCGGTCATGAGTATGGCACGACAACTGGTCGTCCTCGCCGTGTGGGCTGGTTTGACTCAGTGGTCATGCGCCATGCCAAGCGTGTGTCAGGACTGACAAATCTTAGCTTGAATTCTATTGATGTCCTGTCAGGACTTGATACAGTGAAAATCTGTGTCGCTTACGAGCGAAGCAATGGCGAACGCATTACGCACTATCCAGCATCTCTCAAAGAACTTGCAGATTGCAAACCAATTTATGAAGAATTGCCAGGCTGGTCTGAGGACATTACCTCTGCAAGAACACTCGAAGAACTTCCAGAAGCAGCCAGAAACTATGTGCGCCGTGTTGGCGAGTTAGTTGGCGTACGCATTTCGACATTTTCTGTTGGACCAGGACGTGAACAAACTAATGTTTTAGAGTCTGTATGGGGTGTTTAAGCCATCTAAGCATTGAAAAGTAAGGCTGTCAGTACTGACAGCTTTTAATAATCATAAAAATTGCATCAGTTTCTTAAAAAGATTTGACAAATTGGTGTAAAGTGATAAAATAAAAATAATCACGTAAGAAGAGTAAGTTGTAGGTAGAGTTTGAGGGAATTATGGTCACCGACTGAGAGCCGTAGTACAAAACGACAGCTGAAGTTCACCTTGCGTAAAGTTTTGTTTTTAAGCGAGAAATGGTCTTGAACATTTGCTTACTAAACGGACAAATTAAATAAGTTAATTAAGTGATAAAATAGGATGGTACCGCGGTTTTCGCTCCTTTGGAGAATAAAATCGTGGTATTTTTTTATTGAAGTAAGTGCGTGCTATCTCCGCCTTGCGGCTCCGCTGTCAATGCTCGCTATGATACTGAAGTGGCTAGTCGCCTACCTCTTAGGTAGGGATGAAGTAGCACTAACTTTGAATTTAGTCCGACTAAATTCAGTGGGAGTTTCAACTCCCACTAAATAAGTCTTGACGTCATTTATTATAGAAAGGATAACAAAATGAATCTGTTCTTCTCAATAACTTGATAGTTATTGCAGAGAAGTAACTATATTTTGTATATTAAACATGGATTTAAAAGAAAAAATTGAAGATTTGCGCACGCGCACGCTGACAGAACTTCTGTCAGTAACTGACGAAAAAACACTCGTCAATCTGCGGACGATTATGCTGGGTAAAAAAGGTGAATTGACTGAAATCCTCAAAGGGATGAAAGATTTGACTAATGACGAACGCCCTGTGATAGGTAGCTTGGCTAATGCTTTTCGTGATGAATTTGGCACAAAATTTGAGGCAAAGAAAGCTGAAATTGAGCAAGCTGCGATGAATGCAGCATTGGGAGCTGAAACACTCGATGTGACTTTACCAGGGCGTAAACAAAAAAGAGGTGCACGTCACATTCTTACGCAAACCCAAGAGGAAATTGAAGAAATTTTTCTTGGCATGGGTTATGAAATTGTGGACGGCTACGAAGTTGAAACGGATCATTATAATTTCGAGCGTATGAATTTGCCCAAAGATCACCCTGCGCGTGATATGCAAGATACTTTTTACATCACGAGCGAAACGCTATTGCGCACGCACACTTCGCCTATGCAGGCACGGACAATGGATGCGCATGACTTTAGCAAAGGCGGTTTGCGCATGATTGCGCCAGGGCGCGTTTATCGCAGAGACACCGACGACGCGACGCACAGCCACCAGTTTCATCAGATTGAGGGCTTGGTCGTGGACAAAAACATCACCATGGCAGATCTTAAAGGCACGCTTGACCTTGTCATGAAAAAAATGTTTGGTCAAGACCGTGAGCTTCGCTGGCGCCCAAGTTATTTCCCATTCACTGAACCATCGGTTGAGGTTGATATTTCTTGTTTCAAGTGCGGTGGAAAAGGTTGCAACGTCTGCAAACACACGGGCTGGATTGAAATTCTTGGCGCTGGTATGGTCCACCCTAATGTGCTGGAAATGTCGGGACTCGACAGCAAAGTTTACAGTGGCTTCGCCTTTGGGCTAGGGCAAGAGCGGATTGCCATGCTGAGATACGGGATTAATGATATTCGTGGATTTTATCAAGGGGATTTGCGGTTTTTGGAGCAGTTTGGTGGATAAAGTATGAGGAATATATTTATCACTAGAAATCGGGATAATGATAATATTTCAGTCTATGAAAAAGAACCTGCAGTAGTCATAACTGCGGACAGAAGTGATTTATCATATTTGAAAAACTTATCATATGCAAATAATCCAGGAATTTATCTACTTCTCGGAGAAAATAAACGATATGTTGGTCAGGCGGCAGGTCAAACAATTAATCAACGCCTATCGCAGCATAATTTAGATGAAAATAAATCCTGGTTCTCAAAAATTATTTTTTTCGGTAGAATTGATGGAAATCTAACACGTACACAAGCGGACATATTGGAAGCTAAACTTATTGCCTATTTTGAGGAAAATGAAATACCAACAGAGAATAAGACTGTAGGGAATTCAGGGAAAGTTGATAGATTATCTGAATATCAAGCGAATGAACTTTGGGATACATTTTTTGAAGTTTTAGAGGAAGTAGCTAACATTGACTTGATTCAGCAAGAAATTCAAGAAGAAACAGCAAAACCACAGAATAAAGATTTTGTTGTTAAATATGATGGTAAAGCTATTCGGAATAAAGTGGCTCGGCAGCTATATATAAGGCTTGTGAAAGAACTTTGGAAATCAGAACTGTATAATGAAAAATTACGTGAGTTTGTTGTTGATGAGAAAGCTACCTACAAGTATGTATTTGGACGTAAAGCAAATGTTGCTTCAAATGGTGCAAAAGATTCAGTGGAAATTGATGATGGAATTCATTTATATGTTTCTTTGAGCAGGGCTTCAATTAGTTGGGAAATTAATAAAATTGCTAATTGGCTTGGGATTAAGATTGAAACGAACTTTTAAGAGAGAAGAAATTTCAAACAAACTGAATTGTGTTTATTCGTGAGCTGGAGCGTTCCTACCCTCGAAAATGATTCGTATGAAGAAGATATTTGAAGTAATTCAAATAATTCAGGATTAATAAAATCTGTCGCTAAAATCAAAAGCGCTTTTGATAGGACTATACAGAGCACACAACTACTTATTGAAAAAGCAAAAAATATAGATTAATTAAAAAACATCTCAAATTAATAAATATTAAAATATAAATAATATTATGCTTAGAAGCATCCACAATTCATAATGAGTTTGTTTCTTAGGAGGACTTACCACTTATTTGATATAATTTTTATATTGAGAATGAAGTAAGAAAAGTTGTAGGATAAAAATGAAGAAAGGGAGGTTTTCCATGAATTATATAAGTTTATTTAGCTCTGCAGGGGTAGGATGTTATGGATTTAAGCAGGCAGGATTTACGGGTGTCGCAACTTCTGAATTGATTGAACGTCGTTTGGAGGTTCAAAAAGCAAATCATAAAGTGAAATATGATAATGGCTATATATTGGGAGATATTACTCAGGAAAATATTAAACACAATCTATATGGTGCTGTTGAATTTTTTAAACAGAAAGAAAAAATTTCAGATATTGATGTCATCATTTTTACTGCTCCTTGTCAGGGAATGTCAGTTGCTAATCATAAAAAAAATGATGGAACGATTGAAAAAAATTCTTTAGTTGTAGAAGCACTAGAAATAGTACGAAATATAAAGCCCAAATTTTTTATTGCAGAAAATGTCAGAGCGTTTATGAATACAAAATGTATTGACCACGACGAAACAAAAAAGATTGGACATGCTTTTGATGATTGGCTTTCTGGTGACTATATTTTTGAAACACAAGTCATAAACTTTAAAAATTATGGTGCAAATAGTAGCCGAACCCGAACCTTAGTCATTGGAGTTAGAAAAGATCTCGCTCAAAGTGTATTACCGAATGATTTATTTCCAACTGAGGAAAAAGAGAAAGACTTGCGAGAAGTGATTGGAGATTTACCATCTCTTGGGGAAATGGGAGAAATTTCCTCAGATGATATCTATCATAACTTTAAGCCTTATCGTGAAGATATGCGCGACTGGATAAGAAATGTTTCTGAGGGGCATTCTGCTTTTGAGAATACAGACATCCGAAATCGCCCTCATAAAGTTGTAAATGGGAAAATGATTCCTAATGTGGAGAAAAATGGGGATAAATATACTCGTCAACGTTGGGATTTAGTAGCTCCTTGTGTTCATACACGTAATGATATAATGGCGAGTCAAAATACGGTTCATCCTAAAGATGACCGAGTGTTTAGTATTAGGGAACTAATGCGAATGATGAATATACCTGATGATTTTAAATGGGTAACTGAGTCAGAGGATTATCTAAATTCACTTTCGTTTGAAGATAAAAAGGAATTTCTCAAGAAAAATGAAATAAACATTCGTCAAAGTATTGGAGAAGCAATTCCTACGATTATTATTGAAAAAATAGCCAGAAATATAAAGGATGCTCTTAATGGACAAGAAGTTAAAACAAATCATCAGAGACTACAATTTGCGACACAGAGAAGAAGTGCTTTCGTTTATCAAGAAAAATCCTGAAGAGCTAACTGTGACTGAGCTTTCGAGACTTTCAGAAATAGTGAACAATAGTAGGGTGGATACGGCTGCATATTATACTGACGAAATACTATTGAACGAAATTGGGGAAAACTTACCAGATATAGAAAAAAAAACAATCCGTATTCTAGAACCGTCTGTTGGGACTGGGAATTTTATTCAACTTATTGTCAATAAATACAGAGATGCTGAAAGACTTATTATTGATGTGAATGATATTGATGAAAAAAGTATTGAGATAGCAAAATTACTTAACCAACTACGGGATATACCACGAAATATAGAAATCAATTACTTTGTAGAAGACTTTCTTAATCCATTTTTCTTTAGAAAATACGATTTGGTCGTTGGAAACCCACCATTTTCAAAGCTATCAAATAATACGGGTTTGGCGGATTATGCGCAAACATTCTCAGATAATGTAACAAAGAATTTATCAGCGTTCTTTTTACAGAAAGCAGTAGAAATGGGAGACAAAGTTGTAATGATTCTTCCTAAGTATTTTTTAAGTTCAGATGAATTTTCTCTCACTAGAAATCGAATATCTCAATATAGAATCGATAAAATACTAGATTTTGGTGAAAAAGGGTTTAAAGGGGTACTCATTGAGACGATAGCAATTTTTATGGATACACAAAAGAAGCCAGAAAAAACGATAAGTTATTCAATAACATTTGATATAAGGAATGAGCAAAGTCAAAAAAAATTAACTCATTCGGAATTTAACTCTTGGCTTATATACAGAGATAGTTTTTTTGATGAGATTGCTGGTAAAATGAAATTTGGAATTTTTAAAGTGTTTCGTGACAGACAATTAACTAATTCTATTCTAAAAGATAAAGGCGATGTAAGAGTACTTAAAAGCCGGAATATTTCACGAGATGGAAAAAGCTTTCTGGAAATAGCAGGTTATGATGCCTTTGTTGATAGAAAGCAAGTAGCAAAATTTTCTGTTAGTAAGTATTTTGAACGTGATGATGTCTATTTAGCTCCAAATATGACTTATTACCCAAGAGTTATTAAAAAGCCTAAAAATACATTGGTAAATGGTTCAGTGGCAATTCTTGAAAATATCTCAGGACAAAAAATTAAAAAAGAGCAATTAGAATTTTTATCGGGTTCGGTATTTGAAAAATTTTATCGTATAGCAAGGAATTATAGTACCAGAAGCCTTAATATAGATAATAATTCAGTTCAATTTTTTGGATTGTATGAGGGAGAAAGTGAATGATTGGCGAAAAGGAGCTAATAAGTTTTGTTGGTCAATATGACTACGATTTACGTAAAGAATATAGCAGAAACAAAATTCCAAGACGTTGGATGGATCAAAAATGCACACTTGATGTAGTTTGCGCTGTTTCAGATTGTGTTATTAATTATTTGGATGATGACATAAATAAAGAATTTTCAAAAAATGATATATGGCTTTCGGACTACACATCTCAGTATGTTCAGGATATATTTAGTAAACCATCAACTAAGAATCAAAATGCAAGCAATGAATTTGATAAATTTTTTGCTCAGCCACTGGAGCTATTGGCTTATGCTAATGTATTAGAAAAAATGAAAAAAGGAAGAACTAATATTTATAGAGTTCTGAATTATGACGTTTTAGAATATATTTCCTTGAATGAGAGAAATGCTTTAAGGTTTCTACAAATTTATATTGAGAAAGTACTGAAAGATAGTGGTATTTATGAAAGCTTTGAGTATTTTTTGCAAAAGCAAACTTCAGATGCTTTCAATATGATGAAATCAGAATTTGAATCCTTTTATCATAGATTTACAAAGGTCAAGGGTTTTTATGAACCTCGTCGTATTTTTCCGAAAGTGCTGAATCCGATATCTTGCAAGTATAAAAAGCTTGGTACAAAAGGAGGAGTAAAATCCGCCAATGTTATTACCTATGCTTCTTTGTTATACAACCAGTCAAATTTTAGAGATACAGACACTAAACCAAAAGAGATGACCAGAGAAGAATGGGCGGTAAAAACACAAGAGCTTATTAATAACGATAAGAACTTTAAATATCAATCAGTCAAAGCAAAGGCTATCTTAAGGAGATTTAATAACAAATATAGAGATGGTTTATCCGAATTAAATGATGAATTTAGTGTAGGAAAAGCTTTACATATGCATCATATTTTTCCAGAACATTTATATCCAGAAATTTCTATGTACGTAGAAAACCTTATAGCGTTAACTCCAACCCAGCACTTGGGACAAGCTCATCCAGATGGCTATACAAGAGAGATTAATATGCTTTATCAGGAATTGCTTTTAAAAGCAAAGGCGGGAAACATACAAGAAAATATCAAATCTCCTAACCAAGATAAAATCTATGATTTTTTTAAATTTGTGAAAGTGTTAAATATAGGATTTGATGAAGAAAATGAAATTCGGGAGAATGATTTTGCTAGATGTTTATATGTGATTGATGAACATTATAATAATATGCTTGAATAGACGGAGAAAAATAAAAAATGCAAGTATCATACAAATGGTTAAAACAACTAGTGCCAGACCTGACGGCGACAGCCGCAGAATTGGAAGAAAAAATGTCTACATCGGGCATCGAAGTGGAGGGCGTGACGACGCCAGCTGAGGGGCTATCAAAGCTTGTGGTCGGTGAAATTTTGTCGAGCGAAGACATTCCTGAAACGCATCTGCATATCACGCAGGTCAATGTCGGTGGCAATGAGCCGCTGCAAATTGTCTGCGGTGCGCCAAATGTGCGTGTTGGCATGAAGACCATTACAGCCTTGGTTGGCGCGCGAATTGTTGATAATATCAAGATTAAAAAAGGCAAAATTCGTGGAGTTGAGTCGCAAGGAATGCTTTGTGCGCTTGATGAAATCGGTATTGATGAAAAAATCAACCCAATGAAGCACGAAGATGGGATTTTTGAAATGCCAGTGGACGCTAAGACCGGCGACAGTATTTTCCCATATCTGGATATGGACGATGAGATTATCGAGCTGTCAATCACGCCGAACCGCGCGGATGCGCTGTCTATGCACGGTGCAGCTTGGGAAGTGGGCGCGATTTACGGCTTACCTGTCAAACTTGAAGAACGTGCGCTGACAGAAAATCCGTCGCTACTCGCAGCTGACAGAGTTTCTGTCAAAGTTGACACAGACAAGGTGCCGACTTACAAGATTCGTGTCATCGAAAATGTCAAAATTGGCAAAAGTCCGCAATGGCTGCAAAATCGCCTGATGAATGCTGGCGTGAAGCCGATTAATAACGTCGTTGATGTGACCAACTATGTCCTCATGTTGTTTGGACAACCTTTGCATAGCTTTGATTTTGACAAATTCGGGAGCGATGAAATTGTCGTTCGTGATGCAAAAGCAGGTGAGAAGATTTTGACGATTGACCATGAGGAGCGCGAGCTCGCTGAAAGTGACATTGTCATAACGAGCAACGGTGTCCCTGTCGCACTAGGTGGTGTCATGGGTGGCGTGAATTCTGAAATCACTGATGAAACGACAACTGTTGCGCTTGAGTCTGCGCTTTTTGATGGAATTTCAATTCGCAAGACCTCGCAGAAATTCAATTTGCGCTCGGAGGCGTCACAACGTTTTGAAAAGGGAATTAACGAAGGTACAGTGCGCACTGCGCTTGATTTTGCAGCCTCAATGATTGTTGAGTTGGCAGGAGGTCAAGTCCTGTCTGGTGTGGTTGAAAGCAACGACTATCAGCCTGCTGTCCAAGAAGTGTCAATTACGCTGAGCCGTGTGAATGCAGCACTTGGCACAAAATTGACACAGGACGAAGTGCTGAAAATTTTCTTGCAACTTGGGTTCAATGTCAAAGTTGACAATGAAACTTTCACTTGCGAAATTCCATCACGGCGCTGGGACATCAGTATTGAAGCTGATTTGGTCGAAGAAGTAGCGCGGATTTACGGTTATGATAAGTTACCAAGCACTTTGCCAGTGTCGCAAAATGCAGGCGAATTGACTGCCATGCAAAAATTCCGCCGCAAGGTTCGCACGATTGTTGAAGCAGCAGGACTTGACGAAGTGATTGGTTATTCACTTGTAACTCCTGAAAAAGCTACAGAATTTGTGGGCAAAATTGATACAACAAATCTAATGATGCCAATGACTGAAGACCGTATGACCCTCCGTGTCAACATGATTCCTGGTTTGCTTGACATTATTAACTACAATCAAAATCGTAAAAATGCAGATGTTGCGATTTATGAGATTGGAAATATTTTCTTGCCAAGTACAGCTGAGGATGGTCGTCCAACTGAAGTACCTAATTTGGCGTTCGCCATTTCTGGAAATGTAGTAGATAAAACTTACGATGGAGGCGCTGTTCCTGTAGACTTTTACTATGTCAAAGGCATTGTTGAAAATCTGCTTGAAAGTTATCAAAACGTATCTTTTGTCCCATTTTCTGAAAATTCCGCAATGCATCCAGGACGTACTGCTCTCGTCAAAATCGGTGAACGTGTGATTGGCTTTGTGGGTGAAATTCATCCAGCAATTGCTAAAAAATATGATATTGCTGAAACTTATGTCGCTGGTCTTGACTTGCAAGTCATGCTTGAAGAGTTACCAGCGCAAACAATCTTTACTGATATTCCAAAAGTACAGGCTGTAAAACGCGATATTGCGCTGTTGATTGATGTAGAGAAAACTCATGCTGATATCATTTCTGTCATTACTGACAGCCGTGTTAAAACACTTGTGGGTGCTGAATTATTTGACATCTATCAAGGTGAAAAATTACCACTGGGCAAGAAATCAATGGCATATAGCTTGATTTTCCAGCCAGCTGATAGCAGCATGACGGATGAAGAAATTGCGGCAGCAGTTAATAAAATCACTAAAAATTTAGTTGAAAAACTAAATGTTGAGATTCGTTAAAATCAAAAGTTACTGACAAGATTCTGTCAGTAACTTTTTTCTATTCTCAAAACAATGCTGGAGCGAATTTTGAGTCTGTCAGCAAATTTGATATAATGAAAATGATATCAGTTATTACAATTATGAAAAGTGTTCGATTTATTGGGAGAGCAATCTCTGTCTCATATTGAGAATATAATAATGAAGTCAAGACTTATTCAGTGGGAGTTTCAACTCACCACTGAATTTAGTCGGACGAAATTCAAAGCTTAGTGCTGCTTTATCTCTGACCTAAGAGATTGGAGTATTGCGATTGCGACTAGGTGCTTTGCCTTTTGCTCTTGCTGCTTTAGCAGTTAAGCAAACGGACAGCGGAGCAACGAAGTTGCGGAGACCGTTCGTAGAACGGCGTGCGAAGCACGTAGCACCGTAGCAAGCATCGACAGCGTAGCCGTAAGGTGGAGATAGCACGCACTTGTTTTGATAAAATCCGAATCAAAGAAAGGAAAGTCTTCTGATAAATTTTACAGGAGATTTATAGATGTTATGATAAATACTCAAGCTCCACCGCATTGGCGACGGAACTTTTATTTATTCCTATCAGGTCAATTGCTCTCTGGCATCACATCGATGGTTGTGCAGTATGCGATTATTTGGTATCTTGCAGAGCAGACAGGTTCAGCTTCGATTTTAAGTTTTGCGACAATTGCTGGTATGGTACCAATGGTTATCTTCAGTCCTTTTGTTGGACCATTAATTGATAAATGGAGCAAAAAAATAGTGCTGATTAGCTCAGATGCTGTTGTTGCTTTTCTTGCTATCATACTTTCTGCAGTAGCGCTAGTCCGTGGAGAATTTCCGATTGTTCTCGTTTTCATTGTGATTACTATGCGGGCATTAGCACAGACTTTTCAGATGCCAACAGTGCAATCAGTAATGCCGACAATGGTTCCCATAGATGAGTTGACTCGTGTGAATGGCCAATTTGGTATGATGCAATCACTCATTTTCATTGTATCACCAGCACTAGGAGCATTTCTGTACTCTATTGTTTCAATGCAGTGGCTGATATTAACTGATGTTATTGGTTTTGTTATCGGTGCAGGTCTGTTGTTATTAGTGAAGTTGCCTACCGTTTCTTCAACAGGAGAGAAAGTTAGTTTGTGGAAAGATACTAAAGAAGGATTTACACAGCTTCATTCAAATCGCGGAATGTGGTGGATAACCTTAATAGGTGCTTTATTCATGCTGCTTTTTATGCCAGGAATGAGTATGTATCCTCTAATCACAATACAATATTTTGGTGGAACGATTGGAGATGCTGGTGTGATTGAAGTAGTTTATTCAAGTTTCATGCTTCTAGGAGGCTTGTTTATAGGAATATTCGGAAAAAACAAAAACAGAATATTGCCAATGATTATCTCGCTAATACTTATCGGAGTGGTGATAGGACTTGGAGGGTTTTTACCAGCTAATCGGACAGGTTTTTATATTTTTGTAGTCTTTAATGCTATTGCCGGGATTGCAACCCCGTTTTTTAGTTCTCTCCAGATGGCAATGATACAACAAAGTTTTGAGGCGGAGTATTTGGGACGAGTGATGGGGATGATAAATGCGCTGACAAGCCTTGCGGGACCAGTAGGTCTAATATTTGCAGGACCACTAGCAGAGGGAATCGGTGTTGAAAAAGTATTGTTAATCAGTGGTAGTGGAGGAATTATCTGTGGAAGTCTACTTTTACTCTTCCCGCTAACCAGACAATATGATAAAAATTTGCAAAAAAGAATAAAATCACTGACAGAAAAAAATAATCACTGACCAAACTCTGTCAGTGATTATTTTCTAAATTTAAACAAAAATATTAATGAAAATTTGCTTACAAAAAGAGGAAACGCTTCCTAAAAAGTGTGTTTCTGTATCTTTTGATTTGTTTAATTAACATTTGTAACGATTATGAAACAAAAAATGGACGATGATGTGTTAGAATAGATGAAGTATGAAGAAGCTAATTTCTAAAAAAGTAAAGCAAGTTGGAGTATTTGCAGGCGTGTTACTGATGGTCTCATCAGGGCTTCCTGTGGGAGCTGACAGCACCCAAAATGAAGTGAATCAGCAAATTCAAACATTCCAAACTCAGCTAAATGCAGAGCTTACACAAGTAAATGACCTTTACAGTAAAGCTCAGTCATCACAACAAAAAGTTCAGCAAACTCAAGGTAAGATTGACGGTTTGCAATCTGGAATTGCCCAAACACAAGATGATGTAGCAAACCTAAAAGAAGTGATTGCTCATCAAATGCGTGCGATGCAATCTAATGGTGGGATGACGATGTCAGTGATTGATGTGATTGCATCATCGAAAAATCTCTCAGATATGGTTATGCGTCTAACAAGCTTGAATGCCGTGATGACAGCAGAATCGAACCAAGCAAAAGCCTTGGTTGAAAAAGAGAATACTCTAAGAAGTATGAAAGCAAGTTTGGAAGCCACTCAAGTAAAATTAGTTCAAGATCAGAAAAATTATCAAGAACAAGTGACCGATTTGCAAGGCGATATCTTGACATTAAAAGATAAAATTGCATCAAATCAAAAATTATTGAGTACAATGCAAGCGAAAGCAGCAGCTGAACAAAAAGCTCACGATGAAGCCTTGGCAAAATCTATAGCGGAAGCACAGCAAGCGCAAACGAGTACATCTTCTAGCTCAACAAGTAACACATCAAATTCAGATTCAAACCCAACCCCTCCAAAACCGGTTATTCCACCGACAAGCTCAGGTCGCACAATAAATGTTCAAGCGACAGCTTATGCTCTAAATGGTATTACAGCAATGGGGATTGATTTGAGTAAAAATCCAATGTGTATCGCCGTTGATCCAAGTGTTATTCCGTTGGGATCAATGGTAGAGGTTCCCGGATATGGAGTTGCAATTGCAGGTGATACAGGTGGTGCGATTATAGGAAATATTATTGATGTTCATTTCCCAACAAATGCTCAAGCTATTGCATGGGGACGTCAAAATCTTCAAATCACAGTCTTAAGCTGATTTTGGTAAGAATCAAAAAATTCACCAATTCATCTCTAGAAATGAAGTCAAGACTTATTCAGTGGGAGTTTCGTAAAACATTTGTCCATTTTCTCTAGTTGCTATCTTCGCTGCGCTACGCTGTCCGTTTGCTTAGCTGCTAAAGCAGCAAGAGCAAAAGGCAATGCGACTGATAAAAGGGCAACTCACCACTGAATTTAAGGTACAACCTCTAGGTGTAACAACTAAGCGACCTGTACGCAGCTAAAGCTGCAACAGTCTGCTTAACATCTT
>Ga0099364_10004242_pt1 | contig 21787 bp, 17 predicted proteins | sample TergutTh196P3_FD_73070 | JGI IMG/M metagenome (GOLD analysis project Ga0099364, IMG submission 73070) | Microcerotermes parvus P3 segment gut microbial communities from Pointe-Noire, Republic of the Congo - Th196 P3 | ecosystem: Host-associated > Arthropoda: Insects > Digestive system > Gut ... | reverse complement strand
CGAAGTTTTACAAAATGTGCGAGTAGGCGATTCGTTTTATCGTGCGGCGAAGCCGGATATTCTTTATGAACGGATTGGTGCTTTGATTGAACGCAATGGTCTTGGTTGGGCAACATTGAAGCGAACGCATAATTGCGAATGGGAGATTGTGTCGGAGATGAATGACGAAGTAGACAATTCGGCAACGGATTGGACATAGCAACGGGATGAGCGATTGAAAGATTTTGACCCGAAGGCGAAGGCACCGAAACTTCGTGCTCGTTTTACGCAGAGAACTTGGTTGGAACCGATGGAGTGATGTGTGTTATTTTAGAAATTGAAGTAGCAGCGTTGCTTATTTTAGTTTATGGCGAAAACTAAAATAAGGGAAACTCTACTACCCATTTGGAGTCGAACTCTACTAATTTGCCAGGACAAATTGGTAGAGTTCTGCTTTGCATCCGGCGGAACCCGGCGGTACCGGCGGCATCCGCAGGAACCCGGCGGAACCCGGATATTGTGCCGAAAGAATAAATGTCAAATACGCCGTCCGGTTTTTGTCCGGTTCGACAGCGAATAAAAAAACCGCCCGAAGGCGGCTGCGTTCATTTTTCTAAAATCCTAACGGTTTCAGACCGACCGCGGCGGCGTGCCGACAAAACGGGAGCAGCGCGTCCTCGAAGTTTTGGAGCCAAAATGCATGGGAAATAACATGTGTTTTCCGAAATAGTGTTAAAATCCCGTGTTTTTGGCATGTCCTATCTCACGCCCCCGGCTCGTGCAGCGACCTATGCGGTCTTCTTCTCCGCATCCGGTTTCACCGGAATACGCGTCCTGTAGAACGACCGCCAGACAAAGTAAAAGCCAATCGCAAGGAATATCGTCGCAAGTACCAACGTGATGATATTGTACGCGCCCGTTCCGTTAGCCCGCAATACCTCACCATCCGCATTGACATACTTCATGATGACCGCAACTTCCACCGCCAACAAGCCGAGCAGCGTCGAAAACTTGATGATCGGATTAAGCGATACCGACGAAGTGTCTTTGAAGGGATCGCCGACCGTGTCGCCGATGACTGCCGAGGCGTGCAAATCCGTATTTTTCTGCTTGAGATCGACTTCGACCACTTTTTTGGCATTGTCCCAGGAACCGCCGGCATTTGCCATATAGATCGCTTGGAACAGACCGAAAATTGCAATCGAAACGAGATATGCCACAAAGAAATTCGGGTCAATGAACGCAAATCCCAACGTCATAAAGAACAACGCCAAGAAAATGTTCCACATCCCGTCTTGAGCATATTTCGTGCAAATTCGCACAACTTCTTTGGCATCTTCCGTGTTGGCTTCCGTCTTGTTCATGTCAAACGTCCGTTTGATGAACTCAACTGCCTCATAAGCACCGGTTACAACGGCTTGCGTGGAGGCTCCGCTGAACCAGAAGACGACCGCACCGCCCATAATCAAGCCGAGAATAATCGGGGCTTCCGTCAGAGCAAGATATTGCACGCCGAAACCCATCTTTTCGAGCATCAGGATAATCGCAAAAATCATCGTCGTTGCACCGGCAACTGCCGTTCCAATCAGCACCGGCTTGGCCGTCGCCTTAAAGGTGTTGCCCGCTCCGTCATTCGCTTCGAGGTAATGCTTGCCCAACGCGAAGTCCGGGGTAAAGCCGAAGTCTTTTTGGAGTTCTTCTTTGATGCCCTGTTTGGATTCGATTTGCGACAGTTCAAAAATCGACTGAGCATTGTCCGTAACCGGCCCGTAACTATCGACGGCAATCGTTACCGGCCCCATTCCGAGGAAGCCGAACGCGACCAACCCGAACGCGAAGATCGGGTAGTGCGGGCCGAGGAACTCGAGTCCGCCGGTCTGTGTGATACCGTAAGCGATTGCCATCAGAGCGGCAATCAAACCGCCCGTCCAGAACGCGCTGTAATTACCGGCGGTAATACCGGAGAGAATGTTGAGCGACGCACCGCCCTCTCGGGATGCGGTAACGACTTCCTGAACGTGTTTCGAGGAGGAACTCGTGAAAATTTTCGTAAATTCCGGGATCAACACGGCAGCCATCGTTCCGCATGTAATGATACCGGCCAACTTGAGCCAAATGAGATTGTCCATGTGTCCGAGCATCAGGAGGCTGAAGAAGAAGGACACGGTAATGCAAAGGCCTGCACAAATCCAAATCAGGTGCGTTAGCGTTTTTTCAAACTGTTCAGCACCGACTTCGCCCGTTTTGCCTTCGTAATCTTTGATAGCGAACTTCTGATTGACAAAGTAAGCAATACCGGAGAGGCATCCCATCAACATTCGGATGAAGAACAGCCAAACGATAAGCATGACCTGCATTTTTTCAGCGGACATGCCTTCAATACCGGCATCAATCATCGTCTGCGGCGTGATGGCCAAGGCGATGAAGGCGATAAGGGCAACGCCGGTTACGCCGTAGGTTTCAAATCCGTCGGCGGTGGGCCCGACGCTGTCGCCGGCATTGTCGCCGGTGCAGTCGGCAATGACGCCGGGGTTACGCGGGTCATCTTCGCCAACTTTGAAGACGATTTTCATCAGGTCGGAGCCGATGTCGGCAATTTTTGTGAAAATACCGCCCGCAATTCGCAGCGCGCTGGCACCGAGTGCTTCGCCGATGGCGAAGCCGAGGAAGCAAATCCCGACGGGAAATTTGGGAATTTCCGCCATCAGGAGGACGAGAACCATGATGACCAACTCGAACGAGATGAGGAAGAGTCCGACGGACATACCGGCTCGCAGGGGGATATTAACGACGCTCCAGGGATTGCCTTTGAGCGAGGCAAAAGCGGTTCGGGCATTGGCGTAGGTATTGATTCGGATACCGTACCAGGCGACGGTGGTCGAGCCTGCCATGCCGATGAAGGCGAAGCAGAGAACAACGAGCCAGAGTGCCATAGGATTATTGTGCCACCAAGTGGGGTCGGCTTCCATCACGCCTAACCAGCCGGAAGGCGAAGTGACGTAGACATAAAACCCGAACGCGATGGCGATGATTCCGAAGAGGCAGGCAAGGAATTTAATTTGCCTGAAGAGGTATGCACAGCAGGTGGCATAGATGGTATCCGCGACGTCGGACATCGTTTTATGGACTTCTAACTTCTTGATTTCGAAGAAGAGGTAGAGGCTGATGCCGAGGGTGCCGCATGTGAAGAGGAGTCCGATGACGAGGATCCAGAATCCGTTGATTCCGAGGAGCCAGGGGAATACGGCTTCGCTCATTGGAGGGATGAGCAGGTTGGCTTCACCGGCGAGTGCTGTCGCACTGCTTGCCATAAAGGCAGTGAGGAGTAAGAGTAAACGACTGACGGTTTTCATAAAAAGGGGTGATTAAAGGTTGAGGGCGATCGAAGCGTCCGCCCGTTCCCGTGATATTGTCCATGGAGCGGGGCGGTTTGTCAAGAGGGCTAGTGGGGCCCCCCGGCTCGTACGCCCCCCGCTCTTGCCGTTTTAACCGAGATTTTCATAAAAATTACCAACGTACTAATCATTTCGCCATTTTATGCCGATAAACAGCACATGTCCCTGCGCACGGTCGCGCAGCCATAATTAATTTTTCAGGGAGGAAGGTATGACCACAGCACAGTACTCTGCCGAAGAAACGGCAAAACTGTGGAACGATTTTATCCAAGATAAAACTAATCAAGCATTTCGCAATGCCTTGATAGAACGCTATTTACCGCTCGTTCGGTTTCATGGCGAAAAACTCAGTCATAAATTGCCCGACGAAGTCGAACTCGATGACCTGGTCTCCGCAGGTGTTTTCGGGCTTATGGACGCGATTGATGCGTTCGATGTGACCCGGGAAGTTAAATTTGAGACCTACTGCGCCCAGCGCATCCGTGGTGCCATGCTCGACGAACTCCGCAATATGGACTGGGTTCCCCGACTGGTTCGCTCCCGAGCACGCAAACTGACGGAAGCGAATAAGGCACTTTCCGATAAATTCGGACGGATGCCCACCCACGAGGAACTGGCGGAGCACATGAATCTCTCAACATCCGAAATGGAGCACTTGGTTCGCGATGCCAACACGGTTTCGACGGTCAGTTTGAACAAAAAATGGTTTGAAACTGACGGGTCAAAAGACGTCAGCGAAATGGATTTGGTCGAAGACCAGCGGAGCGAAGACCCGACGAATCGAATCCAAAAGACCGACCTAATGCGGCTGGTAACGAAGGGACTGACCCGCAACGAACGGCTCATCATTATTCTCTATTATTACGAAGAGATGACGATGAAGGAGGTCGGCGCAACGCTGGATTTGAGCGAGAGCCGGGTGAGTCAAATGCACAGCGACATTATGAGCCGATTGGGTTTGCAACTGGAAAAGCGCCGGCCGGAATTTGCGGTGTACTAGGGACAACATTGAGCCGTCAACAGAGCCGCAATCGAAAGATTGCGGACGACGTTGACCTGGTGTATAATGTTCCCGTCGCGCATCCATTATTACTTGTCGTTTTCGCTCCATGCCGCTTTGGAAAATCGCTTGGCGTAGTATTCAGCACCGCTCGCTGGCCTCCGGCCTGACAGCCTTCTCCATGGGACTCGGCGTTGCACTCGTCGTTGCCGTCATCGTCATCTACGGCGTACTCGACCAAACGTTCAAGCGAAGCGCACAAGGATACGACCTCGTCGTCGGCCCGCCGAAAGGCTCCCCGCTCGAAATCGTACTCGGTGCCGTGTTCTATACCACCCATCTGAGCGATACCATCCCCTACGCCTATTTTCAACAACTTGAAACAGGTCCCTTTTCGACCGATGTCCAAACTGCCATTCCCATCGCCATCGCGGACCGAGTCCGAGGAATGCAAGTCATCGCGACCACCCCCAAATTTTTTACCGAACTGCGATACCTCGATAGATTCCCCTACACTTTCCGCTCCGGTCGGAATATGGGAGCGGACGGCGATTTTGAGGCCGTCCTCGGACACACTGCCGCCCAAAAAACCGAACTAAAAGTCGGGGATCGATTCAAAGCCTCCATGTCGGAACATACTCCCTCCGACGAGTATCCCGAACCGGATACGTTTACGGTCGTCGGAATCCTCGCTCCGACCGGCACGCCAAACGACCAGGCCATTTTTATCAACCTGGAAGGCTTTTTCGTGATGAACAATCACGCCAGAGAGACGGCACTCGACCGGACATTGCGAAGAAGGGCCGACCAGCGGATTTCCGCCGTGCTGGTTTTGACGAACGAGCGGGATGTCGATGCGGTAGTTTGGCACGACGAACGGGGAATGATGCAGGTTGAAATTGATCCTGAATTGGTTCGGGCCGATCATGACCCGTTGACGATGTCGCTCGACAGCCGGCTTGTCGCGGCTTTGGATGTTCAGGTTGCCCGTCCGACTTACGAAATTGCCCGGCTTTTTGAGACGATCGTTGGGCATATTCAAACGGTACTCATCATTTTTGCCGTGATGGTCATCATTGTAGCGGCAATCGGCATGATGGTCAGCATTTATAATTCGATGAATGAGCGTCGGCAGGAAATCGCGATCATGCGGGCACTGGGAGCGGGCCGATCGACGGTGATGTTGATTATTTTGCTGGAGTCGATATTGTTATCGCTTGGTGGCGGCGTGATTGGCGTGGTGATTGGACATGGTTTGATTGCGGCTGTTGCTCCGATCATTGCGGGCGCGGTGATGGTTGTCGTGAATCCTTGGCATTTTCAGGCAGCGGAGTTGATATTGATTCCGGGCTTGATTTTGTTGGCGTCGATTGTTGGTTATCTTCCGGCTGTGGTTGCATACCGAACGGATGTTGCACAATCGCTCAATCCGTAGGAAGAGCCAAAAGCAGCGCACGAGCCGGGGGCGTCAGCCCCCGGGCTGGTTCGACGTGGATTCACCCGGGGGCTTACGCCCCCGGCTCGTGTGTGAGTGCCCCCGGCTCTTATGCTCACGTACATGGTACAATAACGTCGCAGACGAGATTGCAACCTCTTTTTTATTCATTCCAAAAAATATGTCCCTATTAGTAGTTGGTTCGATTGCATACGACGATATTGAAACGCCGACGGAGAAACGCGAAAATCTGCTCGGCGGGTCCGCTCCGCTTTTTTCCTACGCCGCCGGGTACTTCGGGCCCGTCCAAATGGTCGGAGTCGTCGGTGCTGATTGGCTGCCCGAACATACCGAAATGCTCCGCAAACAAAACGTTGATACCAGCGGTATCGAAGTCGTACCCGATGGCAAAACCTTCCGATGGCATGGAAGGTATCACGAAAATATGAACGACCGCGATACGCTCGAAACGCAACTCAATGTGCTCGGAAACTTTCAACCGAAATTACCCGAAAATTTCCGCCGGGCACAGTTCGTCTTCATCGCCAACGGCACGCCATCCGTTGGACTTGCAACGCTCGACCAAATTCAGGGTGCCGACCTCGTCGTTGCGGACACGATGAACTTTTGGATTGAACTTACCCGACCGGAATTGGATGCCCTCATCAAACGCATTGACGGCCTCATCCTCAACGACAGCGAAGCGAAAATGTTGACCGGCGAATCAAACATCATCACGGCATCACGAAAAATACTGACACAAGGCCCCAAGTTCGTGATCGTCAAAAAGGGAGAACATGGAGCGATTTTTGTCAGCGAATACGAGATGTACGTAGTGCCGGCGTATCCGATGGAAAAAGTCGTCGATCCAACGGGAGCGGGCGATTCCTTTGCTGGCGCTTTGATGGGATACATTGCATCGCAGCAGGGCAATCTTGACGGCGACACGATTAAGAACGCGTTGGTTTATGGGACCATCGTTGCCAGTTTTCTCCTCGAAGGTTTTTCGCTTGACCGGCTAAAGGAGATTGGCCGAGCGGATATTGAGGAGCGGCGAGAGGCTTTCCGAATGATGACGGCATTTTAGGCGTTGTTGTGCACGAGCCGGGGGCGTGCCATAGTTGCTTTCTCAAAAGAATCATCTACAATGGAGTACACGGCAAAGGTTCAGAGACAGGTCGACGAGGTATACTTTCCGTGCAAGGGTGCTCGGTCCTTGTCCGCCGCTTTTTCAAAATGGAGGAACTAACCATGCTTAACACACTCGGCCTAAACACACTCGGCATCGTAAAAGGTACTCTGCTTACCGATAAGCAACGACACCACGCCGCAAGACGATTGGAAGGTAAATCCGTCCTGGAATGGATCGTGCGACAGATGACCGATACCGAACTCCTCGATGCCGTCGCTGTCGTCGCAGAAGACGGAACAAGAGGAGACATCATTCGGAAACTGACGCCCGATGACGTGCCTGTTTATTCGACACGGGCACTCGATACCGCCGTCGCCGTCCAAGAAGCACTCGAACATTTCAATGCAAAGGCATGCATCCTGATCGGTGCAGACTGGCCTTTCCTGGATTCGGAATTGATAGACCGACTGGTCCGTGCTTCTCGGCGGACCGAAAATTGCGATTACGTGGCCTATCAATTTACGAATGAGATTTTTTCTGCCGAACGGCCATACGGGCTCTTCCCGGAATGGTATCGCGGCAATTCCATTCGGGACCTCATCTCGAAATCGGACGATCCGATTCACCGTCAAATGCCTGGTACATATTTTCTCGACAACCAAAGTGCCTATCGGGTAACGTCTTTGCCCATTCCGGCTGGCTTGGATAAGGTCGAGGACATGAAGTTTTCCTTTGACGATGAAGATGATTGGGATAACATCCTTGACTTGCACAATGCCCTTGATTTGGAGGTATTGGATTGCCGGAAAGTGGGAAATTTTCTTGCAACGGCGTAGCGGTTTTTGTTTTTGCCAAAACGGAGATGGACGGCGCGTCGCAGGGCGATGTGCCGCACGCCGGAAGACCATTTCCGAACAAGTCTAATATCGCATAGGCCTCTATGCAAAATCGTATGAAATATCCCAACCTGAAATCCTATGCCGAACTCGAAGCCAGCCTCAAACAACTCGGCCTGACCCTGCCGATGGCGAATGATCTTTCCATCCTGAATGCACCCCTGACCTTCGGCAAGCAAAAGCAATACACACTCGCCAACCGATTTATCGTGCAGCCAATGGAAGGTTTCGATTCCGGCTCCGATGGCGAACCCAGCGAATTGTGCTATCGACGGTATGAACGCTTCGCCGCCGGCGGTGCCTCACTCATTTGGTTCGAAGCAACCGCCATCCTGCCCGAAGCAAGATGCAATTCGCAACAACTTTGGCTCCACGCAAAAAATGTCGCCCAATTCGCCGACCTGCTGAAAAAAAGCAAACAGGTTGCCCGACAATCCTGCGGACATGAAATCATTACCGTGCTGCAACTCACGCATTCCGGCCGTTTTAGCAAGCCGGTACGCGGTGTCAAATCGCCGATTCTCGCCCAGCATAATGAATTGTTGGACGCAGCGCAAAAACTCCCGCCGGACTACCCGCTAATTTCGGACGATGAACTCGACCGGTTGCCGGATGCGTTTGTCCGGGCAGCCAAACTCGCCGCCCAATGCGGATTCGACGGCGTTGACATCAAAGCGTGTCATGGATACCTGCTGAACGAACTGCTCGGTGCCCGAACGCGGAAAGGAAAATACGGCGATTCCTACGAAAACCGTACTCGACTTCTCCGGGAAACGATTTCTCGAGTTCGCGACGAAGTGCCAGAACTGTTCGTTACAACGCGGTTAAGTGCCTACGATGCCGTGAAGTATCCTTGGGGCTTCGGCGTCAGCCAGGATGATTACAAAAAATGGGATTTAACGGAGTCCAAGCAACTCGTTGCCGACCTTACGGCACTCGGCGTACCGCTTTTGAACATTGCGATTGGCATTCCGTTTTTCAATCCGCATTACAATCGGCCTTACAGCAAACAGGCACGTAATGCGTTGCCTTACGATGAAAATCCGCTGGTTGGCGTTTGCCGGTATGTGGAAATTGTTCGGGATATTCAGGCATCGCAGCCGGACGTTCCGATGGTTGGGGCTGGCACGGCTTGGCTTCGGCATTTAACGCCGAAGGTTGCGGCGGGAATTGTCGCATCGGGTTCGGCGCAACTGTTTGGGCAGGGGCGAGGGAGTTTTGCCTATCCGAATGCTCCGAAAGACATTTTATTGCAGGGCGAGATGGACATTCAGCAGGTCTGTATGACTTGCAGTGGATGTACGGAACTGATGCGAAGCGAATCGCCGACGGGCTGTGTGATTCGCGATGTCGGCTTCTATCGCTTGCCGGAGTGAGCACACGAGCCGGGGGTGTTAGTCCCCGGCTCGTGTGCAATACACGCTTACCGCGTGACCCAATACGGAGCATTGCTCGGCGATTCAAGATACTTCTGCGTTTCATCATCCAATTTTCCGAGAAACATCTGGAATCCGGCCGCTTCCTGTACCGTCAAAATCTCCTCGCATCGGCCCGCAACAACTTTGATTCCCTTGGACGCCAAAACCTGATGCGCCTTGCGGAAAACAACAAACATTTCCATCAATGTCGTCGCGCCCGAACCGTTGATAATCAAAATGGCCTTTTCGCCCGACTGAATCTTGGATGCGGCAATCAAACGCTCAATCATCAATGCCGAAATGTCATCGGCAGGCGCGATTTTCTGCGGGCCGGTCCCCCCGCCTTCGCCGTGCTGGCCCATTCCGATTTCCATCATATCGTCGGGCAGTTCCGCAATGTACTGGCCCGACTGCGGATGCGTTGCCGTTTTCATCGTTACGGCCAGCGTTGCCATCGTTTCGTTGAATTTCTCCGCAACGGCCAGGACTTCATCGAGTGATTTGCCTGCTTCGGCGGCCGCACCGGCAATTTTAATGAGCGGAATGCACCCGCCCAAGCCTCGCCGGTCTTCGCGGTAGGCGTTGATACCGGGGGCAATATCTTCGGCGGTCATAATTTTTTTAACATTGATACCTTCTTTTTCGGCCATACCGAAGGCGATATTTCCGTTCATGACATCGCCGGCGTGATTGAGGATGACGAGGAGGATGCCGGGATGGTTTTTGAACATTCGCAGTGCGTCGAGGAGTTTTGGGGCACCGGGCGCGGCGAAAATATCGCCGACGACGGAGGCATCGAGCATGCCTTCTCCGACGTATCCGCTCAGGGCGGGTTCGTGGCCTGCACCGCCGAGTGTTACGATGGCAACTTTGTCTTTGGCTTTGGGAACGGCACGGACGACGATGCGTTCATCGACAAGTTTAACTTTATCGGCGTAAGCGAGCGCATATCCTTCGAGGAGTTCCGTGGTGAGATTGTTTGGATCGTTGATAAATTTTTTCATTACCATGGTAACGCAGTGGGGTTGGGATTATGAATTGTCGCCCCATTGTAACAGAGTTTGGGTGCTAAAAGTATCCCCCGGGGGCTGACGCCCCCGGCTCTTGCGACCGTGCCCTCTACCGCAGGAAACTCATCCCGAACGAAAATACCTGCTTATCGTCCCATCGGTTCGAACTGAGAGGAAATGCAAAATCCAATGCAATCGGAGCAGGCCCCATCATCGGTATCGTCAATCGCAATCCAAAGCCCATCGCAACTCGATAATTGTCCTCCCAACGCGACATCGAACTTTCGACCGTTCCGCTATCGACAAATATCGACCCGCGTATCATATCATCCGCCGTCAACGGGAAGATCATTTCCACCGAATTGTAAAACTCCACATTACCGCCCACGACATATCCCTCGTCCGTTCGCGGCGAAACCCCCCGGAACTCAAATCCCCGAAGGTTCGTAAAGCCGCCGCCGAAATAACGCTCAAATATCGGCGTGCCCGTCTCCGAAACGGCCAAACTGCTCCGCACTCCCAACACCCAGCGACCGCTCCGGTCCGGCCGCTCTCGCAGCATAAAATACTTGCGCAAATCGACATTGCCGCGTATGAATTGGTAATCCCCCAAAATCTGCTCGATACCCGCCGAGACCATATGTCCCTCCGTCGGCATGTATTCGCTGTCCCGAGTGTTATAAATTGCCGTCAAGCCAATGTTATACAAGGGATGCCTGCCGAGTGTATCCATCAGGTCATCGACCGGGATTGCCGGTCGGTATATTTTGACCTCCTGCCCGCCGAGCGCAAGCCGAGTCGAGATATCCGGTGTCCAAAGTTTCCCAAACGAAAGCGTTCCGCCCGTCCGGTCTTCATTCCATTCGGTATAATAGCGTTGATAGTAAAATCCGTTGACGCCGAAGGAATAATCCAGGTCGAATAAATAGGGCGTCTCCCAACTTGCGCTGTAGCGTTGAACTTGCGTGCCCGGTACGGCCTCGATTCGGAACCGCTGCCCTTTACCCCGAAACGCATTTCGCCAATCGGTCAGGCGCAACCCCCTCGGGTAATTCAGGATATCGAAGTTTTGCTCTTCGTAGATGAATCGTCCCATCAAACCGGCATCCGAACTGACGGCCAAACTGGCCATCAGGCTTCCCGTCCGCGTTTCTTGCACGATCCATCTTCCTCGGACTCCGTAGACATACGGCGACACACCGGCGGGCGCGTCGGGATCAACCCGAATGTTCGACGGAGCATTGATCGTGTCAAAAGGATTTGCCCGCAAAATGACGGGCGTCTCCGCCGGCTGTCCCGTATGCAGTTGCACCGGCACCATGCCGACGACCGAGGCCGTCGTGGCCGGCTGCAAAGGATTCGCCGCCGGTGCGACGCTTCCAAAATACGGCTGCGGGGCCTGCCCTCGGATGAGCGGTTCACCCGAGGCGATTTGGTCGGCTTCGCGTTCCTGTTCCCGAGCGCGTTCCGCGGCGGCTTCCAGTTCGAGGGCTTCCTTCGGGAAGTCGAAAATGAATTCCGGCGTCGCACCCTGCATCGGGTTGGTATTGAATAATGCTGACGCCATCAAACGCCGACGAGACGCGTTGATTTCGCTCGTTCGCAGGATGTCGCCCGGACGAAGCGAAACGCGGTTCAAGACCGGATGCCATTTCGTATAGGACTCCGCTCCGTCATTGCCTTTGATTTCGACGTCCAATGTTTCGAGAAAACACCGTGGCCCTTCGCGAATCGTAATCACCAAATCGACGTGATCCCGTTCCACTCGGGGATCCGGCGACGGCATCGCGAAAACGTAACCGTGATCGCCGTACTTTTCCTTGATCGCCTGCATATCGACTTCCAGCGCATCTTGGTTATAAAATTGGTTTCGGCCCCGGCCTAGTTTCATGACCTTGGCCAGTTCCTCGTGGCTGAATACATTGTTGCCGACGAAGCGGATGTCGCGGATTTTGCATCGGGGGCCTTCGTCGATGATGAATTTGACTTTGACCCAACCTCGGTTTTGGCCGAGGCCGGTATACCCCCGGGTTTCGACGAATACGCGGTCAACTTTGGCGTAGAAAAAGCCGAGTTTGCGGTAATAGTTGATGAGTGTTTCGACGTCTTCGTCGAGTTTTTTTCGCGTGAAGTCGCTGTTTATCCAAAGGAACAATCCGGGCTTGGATTGGATGAGCGTGCGCAAGCGTTCGCTGCCCGCAATTTTGTTGCCTTCAAATTCGACGCTGAGTACGCGTTGTTTGGGGCCTTCGCTGATTCGGAAAACCACGCCGCGGTCGCCGAGTTCGTCGCCGCGAGTAATTTCGACGTAGACCTGATGATAGCCGGTTTCGCGATAAAATTGTGCAATGCGTTCGGCGGCTTGCCGGACGGCAACGGGATCGAGCGCATCGCCTTCCTTGATGTTTGCTTCTTCGAGGATGGTTTTTCGGGTATGGGCGTGGTTCCCGTTAACTCTGATATAGTGGATGAGTTGGCGTTCGATGCAGGTGAACGTAACGATGTATCCTTCGGGCGTTCGATCCACTTTGGGTTTCACGTCGATGAACCAGCGTTTTTGCATCAGGGAGCGTTTATCTTCTTCGAGCGTGGTGGGATTGAAGGGTCTTCCTTGTCTGGTTTTAATGATACGGTTAATATCGCCGGTGGAGACTTGTGCATTTCCTTCGATACGGACTTCGAGAATCGTTTGCGGCGTATGGTTCGGTTCTTGGGCGTAAGCGGTAAGGTTCGCCAAGCCGAGGAGGAACGGAGCAATGATAATAAATGAAGAAACTTTTTTCATATTCTTCGAAGCGGACGCGTACGGTAGAGGGATAATAGTGATTCCGCAGGGAAAATACAAGAGCAAGTTCGCGGATGAGCGAGTGCGTCGGCGCACGAGCCGGGGGCGTAAGCCCCCGGGTTGATCTCTCAAAGAATATCACATGTCGAAAACCCGGGGGCTAACGCCCCCGGCTCTTTGCGCTTGCGACATTGCGTCGCTTGCGGTATATTGCCGTCTTATGCAAATCATTGGAATTGGAACCGACATCGTCGAGTGTGGGCGAATCGCTCGTATGCTCGACCATCATGCGGAACGGTTTACAAATCATGTGTTTACCGACGAGGAAGTCCGCTATTGTACCGGCCGAAAAGTTGCTGAACAGCATTTCGCGGGCCGTTGGGCCGCCAAGGAAGCCGTCTTGAAAGCATTCGGGACGGGCTGGGTTGCTGGCATTGCCTGGCGGGATGTCGAGGTTGTCATTTTGCCGGGCGGAAAACCGACGATTTGCTTGCATCGTGGAGCATTACAAAAGGCATCGGATTTGGGAATTGTCGAAATTTTGATTAGCATATCGCACTGCAAATCCCATGCGACGGCCACGGCACTCGCCGTAGGGTGTTAGCGCATGAGCATCCATATCCGGCATCGCGGGAGTATAATCAAGCACCCTCGGATCGTCGATGATACCACATTCATAAGCCTTGCGGAAATAGGCCAATATGCTACAGTGATACAACTTGTTATCGACCAACTCATGGCATAGCCGTTTGATATTGCATGAATCGAATGATTGTTTGCTGTCGCTTGTAAACAAGTGTGGCTTTCCATTTTCAAGGTGATAATACTTAATAAAACTTGCTCCTGTATAATCGGAAACATGCTTGCGACTTTTTACTCCATCCAAAAATGCATGTAATTTGTCATGGAGACTGGTGTGATGCAATGTTACTCTCAACAGGATATTATGCCTTTCAAGCAGATCATAGAACCGTGCCGACATCTTATTTAATGCCATTCCATTTGTAACAAGTTCGATACTGTTCAAAGGCGAAACTTCCGCTCCCCAATACTTTGCAAAAAGTTCGATCACCTGTTCGATATTAGGATGTAGCAATGGTTCACCGCCAATAATGCGGATACACCTTGGTGCAAGTCGCGATGCCCAATCCCTGAATTGTTTTTCAAGAGCATCTAATGATACTGGCGGCACATGTCCCATATATTGCGATAGGTGTGCGCAATAGTTGCAGTTCAGATTACAACCAAAAACTACTGGCACTTCCAATATTCTTTCATTTCCTAGTGTTAACATTTGTGTAATAAATGATGACGGCGATTGTTCTATTGCAAAATAGTTAATAATTTCTTGTCTTTTAGACCTTGTATGTTCGCCTTTTCCTGCGGACTCGCATTGCCCCATCGGCCAGGACACATACCACATATCGCTTGCTCGTATTTGTTGTTTACAAAGTCCGCTACTTCCCGCCAAGTCGCCGTCGATGGCAACGGCTTGTAATCCGCGGCCAACTTCCATTCCTCACCGACATATCCATTGTTATAGGCATACTGAAACAATGCCGCCTGCGGACACATGTACAAATGGTTGTCCAAAAGCGTCATACAATTTCGTTGTGTTTTGCAGCGATCATATGTGGCTTTCGGATGACTGTTGAATGGCACCGGTTTTGTAGCATCAAGACAATAAATCTTTTGCCAAAAAGTAGTAAATAGATTTCGTTCTACTCGCAGTCCAGCATTTTGCCACTTGGCAATGTTTGCATCAATGATTTCGAGCATCTTGGGTTTGTCGTGGTGTACCGATACCCAAATACGCGTTCTAGTGTCTCGTATCGCTTGTATGAACGATTGCTCTTGTCTTTCAATCAAGCCATTTGTAACAATACACCGCTTCGGTATTTTCGCCAAATGCTACCGCCGATGTAAACAGTGTATTGCCCCGTGTCGCTAACACATTCGCTTTCTTGTATGCCCAAACGGTATGTGCAAGCGTTTCCCGCACATGCTCTACATGAAAGTGGAGAGCAATGTCCGGAGCGGGATCAATGAGTTTGGTGCGAAGCGTATGCGTGCCTTTTGTTAGAACAATAGGGTCGGTCATCTGTTGAATCCGCTCTGCTTCGCCAAACGGTACATCGTTGATATAGAATCGCACCCTGGGTGAGCGGCCATAATATACGCCCGTACCATTCAATCCGCCACAAAGCACAATCGACTCATTACAGTGGATAACAAGAGTGGAATCGCAGTGGATGCCTAGTATTACGATGGTACTAGTGCCATTATGCCCGTGTACTAGGGCGTAGTGTTAATGCCAAAGGAGAAGTAGTGCTTCCAGAAATAGAAAACTGGGATGCTCTTGGCGTCGTAGAACATCATGTACCGCATCCTCCCTATGACGATACGGCATTTGAGACTTGTTTGGTGCATTATTGGTCTGGCGCAATGGAAGACTGGGTAAACCGCACAAAACGATGGTCTGTAAATAAAGGAACTGGCGTGGAATTAAGTAAGTTTTTAGAATTTACAGTTGATGTTGAAGACCACCGAATGTCCATCTACGCCGAAGAACTCAAAGAATTACTCAAACAATGCAAGAACTGATACGAATTGAAAATTATAAAACCGATTTGGGAACGCTTGGTAGAAATGGCAGCCTTGGTTATCGAGACTACATCATATCGCTCGATCCGAAGTACAAGGATTGGGACGTGTTGGGCATCCACTGCGATTCCACTCTTGTTATCCACTGTAACGAGTCGATTGTGCTTTGTGGCGGATTGAATGGTACAGGCGTATATTATGGCCGCTCACCCAGGGTGCGATTCTATATCAATGATGTGCCGTTCGGCGAAGCAGAGCAGATACAACAGATGACCGACTCTATTGTTCTACCAAAAGGCACGCATACGCTTCGCACCAAACTTATAGATCCCGCTCCGGACATTGCTCTCCATTATCATGTAGAGCATGTTCGGGAAACGCTTGCACATACCGTTTGGGCATACAAGAAAGCGAATGTGTTAGCGATACGAAACAATACACTCTTTACATCCGCAATAGCATTTGGTAGTGATACGGATGCAAAGACAAAACTGTTCCGCGAAAGTGCTACCGAACATCATATCCCGGTTGAGTTTTTTGATAGTGGCAAAACATTCATAACATTTTTTGAGCACAAGATAAAGAACTTTCTTGGTATGTTACACGAATGGAAAGCACGTGGTATTGAATATGTGTTTTCGTTGGACTCTCGTGATATTGTGTTTCGGCATCCTGTTGATATCATTCTCGGGAAGTTCAATGCGATGTATGATGGCAGGGTAATCATTTCCAAAGATATGTCCGGTGTTGCCCATCCCTTATTCACACACTGGCTGCCCGGACATTTACAGCATATCATTGGCAAAGATTACGAAATCAACTCGGGCGTCATTGCTGGTCATGTTGATGACTTAATCAAAGTTTATACCAACATCATTACTTTGCGTGAAGAATATTTGAATGGCATCGCCCAAAACGATGTGATGGCAAAAATTTTCAAATATCAAAAGGAACATCCACCACAAGACAGCAAGTTCAATATCGAAAACGATGACCAAGCATTGCACTTTTTGAACATCATTACACATCCAGAATGGTATCAAATTGACGCGAACAAAACCTTGAGTACCTTTATCATAGATTTCCCGGTCTATCCTAAGTTATGTGAGTCACCATACAAGTTAAATTCAATCGCTTCTGCATCTATCTTGCATGCTTCTCGTCCTGCAACACGAGGACATTGGGAAAAGATGTGTCGCAAAAAGTGGTGGGAAGAGGATGAAACGAAACGCGAACACATCCCCATCCAAATACCGGCATTGGAAATCAACGTGGCCTATGAATGCAACTTGAAGTGTGAATACTGTGCCCATCTTGGCCGATATATTAAGGGTGTTGTGCCCATCGAGGAAGTTGAAAAATGGATTGCATCGTGGAAGGATAAATTATTGCCTTGCATCGTTCGAATTTTAGGCGGCGAACCATGTTTGCATAAAGATTTAGCACGTATTGTCTATGCCGTTCATGCTGCTTGGCCGGAGGCGAGGCGGTGTATTGTCACAAACGGCTTGATTGAAAGACAAGAACAATCGTTCATACAAGCGGTACGAGATACTAGAACGCGTATTTGGGTATCGGTACATCACGACAACCCCAAGATGCTCGAAATCATTGATGCAAACATTGCCAAGTGGCAAAATGCTGGCCTGCGAGTAGAACGAAAACTATTTACTACTTTTTGGCAAAAGATTTATTGTCTTGATGGTACAAAGCCGGTGCCGTTCAATTCTCACCCGAAAACCGCGTATGACCGATGCAAAACACAACGAAATTGTATGACGCTCTTGGACAACCATTTGTACATGTGTCCGCAGGCGGCATTGTTTCAGTATGCCTATAACAATGGATATGTCGGCGAGGAATGGAAATTGGCAGCGGATTACAAGCCGTTACCATCGACGGCGACTTGGCGTGAAGTAGCGGACTTTGTAAACAACAAATACGAGCAAGCGATATGTGGTATGTGTCCTGGCCGATGGGTAAAAGCAACTCCATCAGAAAAGGCGAATATACAAGGACTAAAAGACAAGAAATTATTAACGATTTTGCAATAGAACAATCATAGTACCATGAACATAGAACATAAAATATACGTGTCCGGCCATACGGGTTTAGTGGGTTCGGCAATTCTCCGGGCACTTCGTGAGCAAGGTTACAATAACCTTGTCCTGCGTACACGAACAGAATTAGACCTGCGCAATCAAGATGCCGTCAATAGATTTTTTGCAGATGAAAGGCCACAATATGTCTTTCATTGTGCAGCAAAAGTCGGCGGAATACTAGAGAATCAAAATAACCAAGCAGATTTTCTCTATGACAACATGATGATTTCTGGCAATGTTCTCAAAGCCGCACATGAAAGTGGCGTAAAAAGAGTGCTCAACATGGGGAGTGCGTGTGTGTACCCAAAATATGCAGAAAATCCAATCCGCGAATCAGCATTGCTCACCGATTCGCTAGAACGCACAAACGAAGGATATGCAATCGCTAAAATAGCGGCACTCAAATTATGCGAACATCTAAACACGTTTTCGCAGACAAAATATCTGACCGTGATGCCGACGAATTTGTATGGCAGCGGCGATAAGAGCACTCACGTTATCCCTGATTTGATGCGGAAGTTTCATGATGCGAAAGTCAATAAGAAAAAAGAAGTGAGGCTCTATGGTGATGGAACACCGCTTCGTGAGTTTCTATATGTAGATGATTGTGCCGCTGCTTGCATCAAAATTATGGAAAACATTGATGCCATCCATTTTTTGTGCAGTAGTGCCTGGATCAACATTGGCTCCGGCGAGGAAGTCTCCATCCGATACTTGGTCAATATGATTGCAAGAATGGTTGATTATACAGATTTAATCTCTTGGGATAGGCATTATCCTAACGGCGTCAGGCGACGGCTATTAGATTGTTCCCGTCTGCACATTTGCATCGATTGGAAACCTCGATATAATTTAGAAAATGGACTAGAAGAAACATATAAATCATTTTGCCAATGCCAATGATGGAACTACCCCAAAAAGAAATCCGCGTTGTATGGACATGTAACACCTATGGCTTTATGGATTTTATACGAGGTTATATTTGTGTGGATCAGATGTTTGGTCAACAGTACAAGATTACGCCGGTCATTGATCCTTTACACCATTTGTCAAAAGTGTTCCCTTGGGCAAACTCACATTTGTATGATGAACGACGCGATATAAGAAGCGAAGAGTATTTTGCAAACCAGTGGCAGCAACACTACTTTCCACAATCGCAGTTTCAAACGTTGGTAGAAGAAGCATGGTTAACAGATAAGGAAGTATTATATGCTGATTATGCCAATGGCCCATTATATCCGATTAAACCAGGCTACGAATGGCTACTATTACCAAGCGAAGAATATAATGCACTGGCACAAAAAAAGGCACATGGAGTGATAACAGGCGAATATGTTTGTTTACATGTGCGTACAGGTGATAATGACTATGTTCATGATGTTGACCGATATGTTGATACAATCAAGGAAATGGTGAAAGAGTATCGGCCAATCATCGTGGTCTGTGATAATCAGATGTTAAAAAATGCTTTGCCCCGGGATATTTTGCAATCACCGGCCAGCCCAAAACATTCAAAAGAAATGCCAAAAGAGAGCATTGTAGATTGGCTTGTTGACTTGAAGTTAATCTGTGGTGCTAAAGAAATTATCAGTATTTGCGATTTTCCTTGGGGTTCGACGGGCTTTTCCAAATTGCCTGCTGAAATTCACGGGATCCCATACTCAAACATTCAACCAAATTGCCATCATCATTTATTACACAAATGTTAACACTAGGAAATGAAAGAATATTGGAAGTGCCAGTAGTTTTTAGTTGCAATCTGAACTGCAACTATTGCGCACACCTGTCGCAATATATGGGACAGGTGCCGCCAGTATCATTAGATGCTCTTGAACAACAATTCAGGGATTGGTCGCCACGACTTGTACCAAGATGTATCCGCATTATTGGCGGTGAACCATTGCTGCACCCTAATATCGAGCAGGTGATCGAACTTTTTGCAAAGTATTGGGGAACAGAAGTATCGCCTTTGAACAGTATCGAACTTATTACAAATGGAATGGCATTAAATAAGATATCGGTACGGTTCTATGATCTGCTTGAAAGGCATAATATCCTGTTGAGAGTAACATTGCATCACGCCAGTTTCCATGACAAATTGCATACATTTTTGGATGGGGTAAAAAGTCGCAAGCATGTTTCCGATTATACCGAAGCAAGTTTCATTCAGTATTATCACATAGAAAATGGAAAGCCACATTTGTTTACTAGCGACAGCAAACAATCATTCGATTCATGCAATATCAAACGGCTATGCCATGAACTGGTTGATAACAAACTGTACCACTGTAGCGTATTGGCCTATTTTCGCAAGGCTCATGAATGTGGTATCATCGACGATCCGAGGGTGTTTGATTATACTCCCGCTACGCCGGATATGGACGATGAAGAGTTGCAAGCGTGGTATCACAGTGATTTTTCAAATATATGTGGTGTGTGTCCAGAACATAAGCCTGCCGTCTATGTTTGCAAGTGGTCGGATGCTACGCGAGTGGCCGATGTGTATTTGAAAGATACACACAAGCGGATGTCGCGAAACGGGTGATGGCATTTTTTTGTAAATGACCGCCCGAAGCAGGGGCATGTATCGTTGGCAATGCGGGCATTTTGCATTCGCCGAAATTAAGCCAACATGTTGCGAAGTGGCGGGAGTGGGTGACGGCGGAGGTTGGGTGGTGTGCATCTCAAGATAAAACCGTTCCTTCGGTGTTGCCGGTAGTTAGGTAGGAAGTTATCATCGAGTTGACAGTCATTCAGGAAGAGAAATACCACGTCAACACAACGGCTATTGCAATACCAATAATCCATAGACATGTCGAGGTTTTATCGTGCTTGTCGATTTTGCTTACCAGTTGATTAAATACTCCCCTGAAGTTTTGAACATCACAATAAACATCATGCAATTTTTCAATAGCATCTTTCACTGCATCGCACTGTTCACTTGTGGTTTGCGAACGGTCTTTGCTTAACATGGACAAGACTGACATGACTGTTTGGCGATGTGCATTAAACCGTTCTCTATCTTCGGAAGAAATGTTTAACAACCGATAGTTGTCGGTGAACCGATGAAAATCTCGAACCAAAAATAACACAACCGCTCGAAGTGCGTCAAGTCTTGCCCGAATACAATGGCTTATGGCACGGCGAAGTTGTTCTTGCTGATCGTCTTTCGGCATGTCTTCTTGCATAGCGCAGGAGAGATGTTTTGCGGCATATCGCAATTCATTGATAGCAGGAATAACACCCCCGCGTGGTTGGCAAGCCGATACACAATCGTCATCTTCAATGCTCGCAAGACCAGCGACAAATAGTTAAGCAAACTTGATTTCTTCCTCTGCCTTCAAAAAGGCTTCATGAAAATCGGATATTGTTTTTATTACCATTTTGATTGTTCGGACGAAAAATACATTTCTAGTTCGGCTTGAATTGTATCCATATCTGCGTGTGTGATGTAGTCCCCCTGTTGCAAAGATACATTTCCGCTAGAAACAAGAGCGCAGACTTCACGTTCGATTTGACGTTGTATTTGGGCTTGTTGACGTTTGATTTGTTTGAGTTGTTGCTGACTCGACATAAAAAAACCAAAGAATTTAGGCATTTGGTCTCTCCTCTTCCAGGGTGATGTGGCACAAATCCCTCCTTCACATTTTCACAAGGCATCCGTGCCGATGTCCGTAGTTTAGCCGTTTTTTTGGCAAAAGAAATCCCCCCTTCTGAAAGAATTCTACGGACGCAGGGAATCTTTGGGAAAAATCCGCCTGACTTTGCCCTTTTGACCGAATTTTTTGCCGCCTCCCAAACACTGCACTTGTGTAGTAAATTCATTGAAATTGACCAAGCGAGGAGTCGCAAAATGTCCAAAATCCGACATTTTTGACACTTTTTCGGAACATATTTGCCAATTTTCGTTCATTTCGGACCAAAAAGGCCGTTTCGGATAACGAAAACGTAAATATAGGGAAACTCTACCAATTTGGAATCGAGCTCTACCTATTTGTCCTGGCAAATGGGTAGAGCTCGACTCCCAATTT
>Ga0099364_10004241_pt1 | contig 21794 bp, 29 predicted proteins | sample TergutTh196P3_FD_73070 | JGI IMG/M metagenome (GOLD analysis project Ga0099364, IMG submission 73070) | Microcerotermes parvus P3 segment gut microbial communities from Pointe-Noire, Republic of the Congo - Th196 P3 | ecosystem: Host-associated > Arthropoda: Insects > Digestive system > Gut ... | reverse complement strand
TATTGTAAAGCGCATAGAAGCTCACCCGATGGCGTTATGGCGACTGCAACATATCAGAGAAAGTCAAAACGAAACATAACAATAGTATAAAATACAGGCGTTAAGGCGTTCACTAAAAAAGTGGGCGCTTTTTTTATGCCGTAAGGAGCGTGATATTCATTGTCAAAACTAAGCCAAGCCGGGATAGTCCTCGGCATGAAAAAACTCGAAAACGGAAAGGAGCAGATTTACTATGTGGGCGACGATGTGCATTGCTTATGTATCGGCGCAACCCGTTCGGGCAAGTCCCGGACGATTGTGGTACAGTCCATTTGTACCCTCGGTCTTGCGGGTGAGAGCATTGTTGTAAGCGACCCGAAAGCCGAATTGTACCAGTACACCAACGATTTTTTGTTAAAACTCGGCTACGAGGTGCGTGTGCTTGATTTCAAAAACCCCGAAAAGAGCCACCGCTACAACCTTTTACAGCCTGTTATTGACGCTGTGAACCGTGACGATACAGAAAAAGCCGAAATGTACGCATGGGATATGACAAACACCCTTGTCGGCAAATCCAACGGCGAAAAAATCTGGACGAACGGCGAAATGTCGGTCATAGCGGCGGCGATATTGTGTGTTGTCGTTGATAACAAAAAGAGGCCCGAATACCAAAATCTTACCAATGTATACTGGTTTGTGGCTGAGATGTGCAAGACGATTGGAAATAAAATGCCAATGCTTGAATACGTCAAAAAATTAGCGCCGACACATCCCGCAAAAGCCCTGCTTTCAATCTCAGACGTTGCGCCGAGCCGGACACGCGGGAGCTTCTACACCTCGGCACTCACCACCCTGCGACTGTTCACTTCCAAATCAATATACGGCATTACTAACACAAGCGACTTTTCCATCACCGGCGTAGGTGAGAAGAAACAGGCGCTTTTTATTATCCTGCCGGACGAAAAAACCACGTTCTACCCCGTGGCATCGTTGGTTATATCACAGCAGTATGAATTGCTGGCGAACATGGCCGACAGGCGGGGCGGGCGGCTCTTACAAAGGGTAAATTTCCTTTTAGATGAGTTCGGGAATTTTACAACTATTGCCGATTTCACGACCAAACTCACCGTAGGCGGCGGGCGTGGTATGAGGTTCAACCTCTTTTTGCAATCATTCGCCCAACTCAAAGATAAGTATGAGGAAAACGGCGCGAACACAATCAAGTCAAACTGCCAGACATGGATTTATTTGCAAGCCGACGATATGGAAACCCTAAAAGAAATGAGCGAAAAACTCGGCTCTTACACGACTTCAAGCTACCAGTTATCGGCTTCTCATCAGAAATTCGCTACGCCGTCAAGTTCTCACAGTTTGAGCCTGACACAACGCAACCTACTCAATGTTGACGAGGTTCGGCGTGTAGCCAGACCGTATCAGATTATCACTTCGCGGACACACCCCGCTATGATGTACGGCCCCGACCTGTCGCAATGGCAGTTTAATAAAATGCTCGGACTTGGGGATAAGGAGCATAACCGAAAATTGAGGGAGGAGCGTGAGAACAAACGCCCCGTCATAACCGACGTATCAAAGCCGGTTATCCTGTGGAACGTGTGGGTCTATTATCAAAAGGACATCATGCGTAAAGCCGACGCGGAAAAAGCGAAAGGGGGTGGTATGCCAAAATTTACGGATAACGATGATGATTAAACACCAACTAATTTTACAAGGAGGATTTTTTCTATGCCAAAAATCAAAAAGTTCATAGCAACGCATTACAAAAAGCTGATGTGCAAAAAGCGATACTTCGTATCACTCATGCTCTCGGCTTTTTTGATGTTTGCCACGGCAATGCCGGCACACGCATCCGGCATCGGAGGGAGCAAAATAGTCACGGGTACGGAAAAACTTATCGGCGACGTTACCACATGGCTGATGGTGCTTGCGCCGATTGTCGCAGGACTTCTGATTATTTACTTCTGCATACGCCGTTCGGCGGCTGATGAAATGGATCAGAAGAAATGGAACACCCGCATTATCGCCGCGATTGTGTCGTGCATCGGCGCGATACTCGGCTCGGCAACGCTCAACCTTATTATCGGGTACTACAAATAAAAATATTGGAGGGCTTTATTCTATGAGGAAACTTTTCAGCAAAATCAGAAACTTCGGAGCGGATATGATTACCCGCGCGAAAGCGGCTGTCTGCCGCACACAGGCGGCTATCGCCTGTAACAAGGGCGAGGGTTTTGTCGATACCGCCGTGAAAATCCTGATGGCGGTCGTTATCGGCGCGTTGGTGCTTGCGGGGCTGTACTTGCTGTTCAGTTCCACCATTCTGCCGACACTCACACAGCGGATTCAGGAGATGTTCAACTACAACGGCTAAACAAGCCCGAACACGGCACACGCGATTCTCAAAGGGGGCGAAAACGCCCCCTTTCCCACTAAAAAACTAAAAAACGGAGGAATACCACATGAAAACCAAAAACCTGAAAGTCACAGCGGAAATCAAGAAAATCTTTGACGACACCGGCAAGGTCAAGGCCGCCGCGTCGCTCACCATCGAGGGCGTGTTCGTCGTCCGGGGCGTTCGCCTTATCGACGGGAGCAAGGGGATGTTCGTTTCCATGCCGAGCCGCAAGAACGCGGAGAACGAGTACATCGACATCTGCTTCCCCATCAACAACGATACCCGCTTGACGATTCTCGCCGCTGTTACGGCGGCTTATGAAGAAGCGTTGCAAGAGCGGGCCGACGCCGAAGCTGCCGCCGACAACGCCGGGGACGGCGAAACTGACGGCGGCGACGGACAGGGCGCGGCGTAACGAATGGCGCGCGGCAATTCACAGCAAGGGGGCGAAAACGCCCCCTTTACCATTAAAAACTAATATATGGAGGGTTTCTTTGTGAAAAACACAATTTGCAAGGTAACATCAATCGGCGCGGCAGTAGCCGCTCTCGCAATGACCGTTGTTTTCATCGTAAAAGCCAAAGCTGACCGCGCGAAAGCGGTTCTTGCCGACAACAAGGGCGAGGGCTTTGTCGATACCGCCGTGAAAATTCTTATGGCGGTCGTTATCGGCGCGTTGGTGCTTGCCGGGTTGTATCTGCTGTTCAACAGTACGATTCTTCCCACACTCACACAGCGGATTCAGGAAATGTTCAATTACAGGGGCTAAAACGGAGGGATATGATGCAAAAATCAGGCGGGTTTATTGCCCTGCTTCTGGTAATCGCCATCATTCTGTCATTTGGCAGTTCCCCCGAAAACGGGTACGAATCCCCGCAGACTGTCTGCGGGGATTCAATTTCCCAAAGCGAAACCCAAGAGGATAACGAGAATGATACCTCTCAATTTATAACGGTGATAATTTTCGTAATTATCGTTATCTTCATCATTTATTGTATCACAGGCTCGGACAACCAATCACACGAACGGAGGTGAAAGCCGGTTGGAAATTATTTTAGTGATACTGATTGTAGCGATACTAAACGGCTGTCTTATTTATATAGACGGTCTGCTTGAAGGCATTGTACCGCTTGCGCTCCATGCGGAGCGTTACATGACGAATGTGGCGGGTACGAACCTGATGGAAAGTCTAACACAAGTCATATTCGGCTTCGGCGTGTCGCTCATAATCCTTAAATTCGTCAAAAAAGGTTTTGACACCTATGTTTTATGGAACGGCAGCGACGCCGAGGAAGAACCGTATTTTCTTGTAATCAACTTCGTCAAGGCTCTCGCCGTCGCAATATGCTTTCCCATCATTTACGGCTGGATGGCGACAATTATAACCGATATGTCAACACAGATACTCAATGCGGTGGGACAAGGAACGGCGTATTCATGGGCGGCGTGGATAACAGGAATGTCGTCGGCGGGACTTGTTACGGCTATATTCGGGCTGATATTCGTAATTACCTATTTTATGCTTTACTTCCAATTCCTCATGCGTGGACTTGAAATGATGATACTGCGCGTTGGAATCCCGATAGCCTGTGTCGGTCTTTTAGACAATGACGGCGGCGTATTCAAAAACTATCTTGCTACGTTCTTCAAATCCATGCTGACGGTAGTGGTTCAAATCGCTCTTGCCAAACTTGGCGTTGGGCTGATGTTGAATATGCACGTCTTTTGGGGCGTTGCCTGTATGATGCTTGCCCTGCGGACACCGAAATTCCTGTCCGAGTTTGTCATGCCGACAGGCGGGGGCGGCGGTCACGGTGCTATCAACAATGTATATCACTCTGTACGGTTAATTGGTATGGCAAGAAAAATGATTAAATAAAGGGGGCGGCGTATGAATTACAGATATGACGAGGACATTTTGGTTCTTCTGCGGGATAATCACACCGGCACCGAAAACGCTGTCCCAAGCGCAAAGATAGAAAATATCTTTGACATAAACGGGGCGGCGGTCAGGCAGGCGGTCAACAGATTAAGATGTAACGGGCAACCCGTTTGCAGCGATGTAAACGGGTATTTTTACGCAAAAAACGCAAACGAAATCAACGACACGATAACACAGCTACTCGGCAGAACAAAGAAAATAACCGACGCCGCGCAGGGGCTTGTACTCTCACATCAGATTTTCTATGACGGGAGGGACGGCTTATGACAATAGACGACATCACCAATGGCGTGATGATACTTGTGCGGCTCGGCGTAATCGGGCGGTTTATCTTCTGCATGGTGAAGCTCATCGCTGCGGAGGAAGAAGCAAGCAGATATAAGAAACGGGCTAAAAACGCTGTGATATTTTGGATTATCGCCGAGAGCATATGGGTTATCAAGGATATAGTTTTCTTTTACTATCGCTGAAAGAGAGGTTAGATATGGACGCAAAAAGCAACTACACACCGGCGCAGGCGCGGGAAATCGGCTTTGACCGGAACGCCTACACGCCCGCCGACGAGGGAGTTTTTACGGGGCGGCTCGTAATGAAGATATACGGCGATTTTTGTTTGCGCTGTTACTTCCAAACAGCAGACGGACAAAAACTGAAAGTGACAGCATATCAGAACAGAGGCACAGGGCTTTACGGCCCTTACAGGAGCGGCATGAATTTCAAAGCCGTACCGCTCCAAACAAAATGGAAAAACAGCGTTGGCAAAAGCAGAACAGGAAAATTGACGTGGACTGACGCTGTGGAAATGGAGGGCTGAATTTGAACGAGAACAACACCTTATATATTCCGATGGGCGTTAAGACCGAAAACGAGTTTTTCAACGGCTTCGGCAAAAAGGAACTGTTACAGGCGGCGGTGGGTGCGGTGTTCGCGGTGATTGTTTCGCTGTTTATTTTCCTTTTCAGCGATAACATCGCCTACACCATGATAGGCGTACTGTCGGGCATCGCCGGTTCGGTGATGATGGTTACGAAAGACCAATACAATATGTCGGTCGTGACCCAAGTGGCGAATCTTGTGCGTTTTTCCCGCAGCCAAAAGGTTTATCCGTATGTCTACGGCAAGGAATGGGAGGTGTATTGATGTACGCAACCTATCCTATTTATTACCCATCGGCACGTTGGGCGAGGGAAAACGACGAGATAGCGTTATGGCGGGAATCGTATAAAATCAACAAAGAGTGCAAGGACTTTCTTAAAGACGAGGGTTCTATGGCATATCACGAAGAACGGCTGCCCGCTTTCGTAAAACAGCTTGCCGAATCATACGGACTTGAACGCGCTATGTACGTTATCGGCAGAACGATTGTCGGCTCGGATTGGGACAAACGGTATTACGATGATGTCAGGCAACGAGCGGAACAGTTTAATTACAGGGATATGAAAGAAGGAAAGATTTTGTACGAGGACGGGCAAGACCCGTACAGGACAGCAGACAACACGACCTCATATATTTCAGACGTTCACCCCTGCATACTCAACGCCATTTTCCGCAATTTGATGAAAATAGAACAGGAGCAAGTCAATCTTCCCACTGCTGATATTGCGGAAGAAAATGAACTTGACGGGGAGGTGGGCGATTGACATTCATTGATTTTTTCGCGGGGCTTGGCGGCTTCACGGCGGGATTATCGCAGGCCGGATTTAGGTGTATCGGCTTTTGTGAAAAAGACAAATACGCCGTGAAAAGCTACCGGGCTATCCACAATCCAAAAGAAACGGAGTGGTTTAATGAAGATATTACAACCCTTGAACCAAGCGGCATCCCCTACGCCGACGGCTGGACGGCAGGCTTCCCCTGCCAAGACATCAGCATCAGCGGCAAGCACCAATCAGGACTCAGCGGGGCGCGGAGCGGACTGTTTTTTGAGATTATTAGACTCATCGAAGGCAAAGCTCCCGAAGATAAGCCCCGATGGGTTTTGCTTGAAAATGTTAAGAACCTTCTATCAATCAATGGAGGACGGGATTTTACGGAGGTTCTGTATCAGCTATCCGAGGTTGGGTACGACTGCGAATGGCAGCTTATCAATTCCAAATCATACGTTCCCCAAAATCGAGAGCGAGTTTTCATTATCGGACATCTTAGAGGTGAACGTACCCGAAAAGTATTTCCTCTCGGAATTACAAACACAAAAACTCCTGTCCAACTTATAGGCGGCACACAGGGGTGGAGGGTTTACGCGCCCTGCGGAATCGGCGTGACATTGACCGCCGAGGGCGGCGGGGGCGGCGCCCGAACCGGCTTATACTGCGTGGGCGTGAACAGAAACGAGGGAATTGTCAAAGAAATCGACTGCGCCTATGCCCTCACCGCAAGCGATTCACGCGGTCTTAACCGCAACCAAACACAAAACGCGGTTGTGGAATACACAGAGGAACAGCAAAACCTATCGTTTATAGATTTATCGAAAAACTCACAGCTTACGGACATAGCACGGTGTTTGAAAGCGAGATACAACTCAGGGATTACCAACCATAAAGGGGATAATTCCGGGGTATTTTTATGCGCCAAAGCTGTGCTTACTCCCGACCGTGAGAACAAACGGCAGAACGGCAGGCGGTTCAAGGAGTGCGGCGAACCAAGTTTTACGCTAACGTGTCAGGACAGGATGGGCGTTATGCTCTGTGACCCCGAACAATGCGGCGTGTACCTGAAAATTAAAGAGGCTACGAAAAAGGGCTATAAAGAGGCGTTCCCCGGCGACTGCGTGGATTTTTCATTTCCCGAAAGCAAGCTGCGGCGCGGGCGTGTCGGTAAAGATGTCGCCCATACGCTGATGACGGGGTGCAGTCAGGGAATCGTAACAGGCGTTGGACGGATAAGAAAATTAACGCCATTAGAGTGCTTCAGGTTGCAGGGTTTTAGTGATGAAGCATTTTATAAGGCGCAAGCCGTCAACTCGGATAATCAGCTTTACAAGCAAGCCGGAAACGGCGTGACCGTGCCGGTTATTTACGAAATCGGGAAGAAACTGAGGGAGGTGTACGATGTTGAAAATTAAAACAGACGAGCAATGCCGAAGCGAGTATATGCCGAAAATCAAGGCGCTTGCCGAGGAACAACTGACAGGCGAAAACGCCATGCGGGTATATAATTATTTGAAACCCTATCATTACGATACGGACGGCTGGCTACTGTATCAAGCCGCAAAAGGCATACTGGAATCCGATGTTTACAGCGAATTTCCCGCCGAAGATAACATGGGCTACTTTGAAACTCTTAACGGCTATGGTGTGTTGAAATGGCTTGAAATCGCCAAATTCGCCGACAAGGAATACGAGCAGTTACCGGGCGGGTACGAAAAACTGACGGCGCATAACCTTGACGAAAACTCGCCGTTGTATCAACAGTATCAAAGCAGACTGTACCTTAACGCCATTCAAAGCATTATTATCGGTCTTGCGGATAAACAGCCCTATCTCCTTGAGGGCTTTTGGAACAGGCTGTCATATATAACGAACATACTTGAAAAGGGCTTGCCAACGCGGGACGACCTGAACGAAAAAATTAAACTTGAAGCAAAAACTGTTTTCAATACGGCGACGGAGGACGATTTAGCAAATATCAATTCAGAAGTGGAAATCAAGCATAAAATCCGTGACGAACTTTTTGATATTTCCATGACTGACGAAATGGTGCAGGCGCTCACGATAAAAGACAATGTGCTGGACGAGGTTTACCGCTTTTATCGTGATGAAAGCAAGGACAATCAAGTGTTTTTGGCTGTGTTTGAGTATCTTGAAAAAGCCGAGCATGAATATCTCGCCGAGCGGGTTTTCGATCGGGTAAAGCTGGAATACGAGGCTTATGTAGATGAAGTCAAGCAAAAGCCGGTTGATAAAATCATAGACGAGGCTTATAAAATCTCAATCATGTACGACATTCACATAAGCCTTGAACCCGAAACTTCTAAGTTCAGCACAGAGCGGTTAAGGGCGCTTTATTCCCTTGACGACCCGCTTTGGAGCTTGCACCACGAATGGCAGCGCCGCGACCTCACACACATGGACGATATAAAGGACGTTATTTTTGACGTAGCCGATAAGCAGGCGAGAGAAAATGCGGAAAATGAAATCGACCCCGACCCCTTCGGGATTGACGATGAAGCCGAGGACGGGCAAGAACCATGACGGCGCTTATCATTAAAGGCTTACTGTTCGCCGCTCTGCTGATTTACGCCGCCGTCACCGATATAAAACGGCGTGAGGTTGACGATTGGGTTGGTGTTTCAATACTCATAGTCAGTTTAATCGGAACAGGCGGCTCATTTTGGGGTGCGTTTATAACCGCGCTCCCGTTCTTTATCCCCGCACTCGTCAAAAGCGGCTCGATCGGCGGCGGCGACGTTAAGCTGATGTTCGCCTGCGGCGCGGTGTTGGGCGTATGGGGCGGCTTGGGGCAGACGGTGATTGCGCTTACCCTTGTCGCCCTGTTTTCAATTTTCGTTTTAGTAACCAAAGGCTTAAACGCCTGTAAAAAGACTGCGATACCCCTCGCGCCGTTTCTGTGCGCCGGGGGTATTGTGTCTTACATCATTACAAATATAGGAGGTATTTAATTTGAATATCCTTAAAAATCGTACTGTTTTAGGGCTTGTTTGTATAGTCCTGTCGCTCATAATCTGCTTTGGATTGACGCCGTTGTTTAACAGCGCGGTACAGTCGCAAGTTGAAATTGTCCGCATGACAACGGATGTGCGGCAGGGCGAAATGATAACCGCCGACATGATAACGACGGTCAAGGTCGGCGGCTACAATTTACCCGCAGACGTTATGAAAGAAACGGCAAACGTAGTCGGGAAATTCGCAAGGCATGATATGTTGACCGGCGACTATATCCTGTCAAGCAAGCTGTCGGATTTTCCCCTTGCCGAATTTGCTTATCTGCATGAACTTGACGGCACACGCGAGGCAATGTCAATCACTATAAAATCCTTTGCGGCAGGGCTTTCGGGCAAATTAGAGGCCGGGGATATTGTCAGCATAATCGCTTCCGATGTGGGCGATTTCAGAATGACCCTCGCCCCGCCCGAACTGCGTTACGTCAAAGTCTTAGCCGTAACGGAAAGCACCGGCTACGATGTAGATAATACGCCGGGGAATAACAGCAATAAAGACGAGGACGAGCGGCAGTTACCCTCAACAATCACCCTGCTTGTCGTTCCCGAACAGGCTCTAATCCTCGCCGAGCTTGAAGCTACGGGCAGAATCCATTGCACACTTGTGTATCGAGGCGACGCGGCGAACCGTGATAGGTTTTTGCAGATACAGGACGAGTTTTTGAATCCGTCCGAAGATGAACCCGAAACGGAGGTAACGCCTGTAATTCCTCAAACAAACGAAGCGGAGGTGTCGCCTGATGGAGAATAAAATCATAGCCGTTTGGGGCAGTCCGTCAAGCGGAAAAACGGTTACGGCGATGAAATTGGCGCGGGAGCTTGAAACCAAGAAAAGGAACGTAATCATCATATTTTCAGACCTTTTCTGCCCTGTGCTGTCAACCGTCATGCCGAGCGTTGATATTAAGAGCCGGACGCTCGGCAGTCTGCTGTCAAAGCCGCATATCAAGCAAATCGACATCATGCAGACCGCCATAGCCTACCCCAAGCACGAGCATATCGCCATTATCGGGTATAAAAACGGCGATAACATTTTCACCTATTCAGAGTTTTTAGCCGAGCGTGTGGCACAGTTTTTATCCGAACTCCGGCAAGTGACAGATTACGTTATCATCGACTGTTCAAGCGTTCTCACCGAGGACGGCTTTACCACAATCGCCCTGCAACAATCGGATAAGGTACTGAGGCTCGGTAACGCCGACTTAAAATCGTTTTCGTATTTCACATCACACTTGCCGCTCATATCACGGGCGAAGTTCAAAGCCGACAGCCATATCAAAGTGCTGTCAAACATGAAAGCGGGTCAGGAGGATGCGGCGTTCCGTTCGGTCTACGGCGATGTCGCCTACACCCTGCCCCATGTGAAAGAAATCGAACCGCAATTTTATTCGGCGGGGCTGCTGGACGCGCTATCAGGCAAGGACGGCAGAAAATACAACGCCGAAATCAAAAAAATGGCAAGGGAGGTGTTCGAGCTTGAATAAAAGATACAGCGCGTTCTTTGACGATGCGGGCATATCAAAACCATTCCCCGAAGTGCTGACGGAGGTACAGGAGTATATATCGTCCAAATTTTCAACGCTCCTGTCCGACAACCCGGACGAACAGAAAAAGCAAATCTGCGCGTATATCGCCAAATATATCACCGACTACAATATCGCCGTGGAAGGCTTTGACTTCGACGGGCTGATTGAGCGGCTTTACGTTGAAATGGCTGAGTTTTCTTTTCTCACACAGTACCTCTTTTCAAACGACGTTGAGGAAATCAACATCAACTCATGGAAAGACGTAAAAATCACCTATTCCAACGGCAAAATCCTCCCCGCAAGCGAACATTTTAACTCGCCGCAACACGCAATAGATGTTATCCGCAGGGTGCTTCATCAATCGGGCATGATTCTCGACCATTCGCAGCCTGTCGTGAGAGGTCACTTGTCTAACAAAATCCGCATTACCGTACTCGGCAATCCCATAACTGATGAAGAAAAAGGCGTTGCGGCTTCTATCCGTATCGTCAACCCGAAACAGCTTGGCAAAAAGGATTTTGTGAAGTTCAAGACGGCGACCGCCGAAATGCTGGACTTCCTCACGGTCTGCCTGCGGTATGGGCTTTCAATGTGCGTAACCGGGGCAACCGGCAGCGGGAAAACTACCGTCATGGCGTGGTTACTCTCAACTATCCCCGACCACATGAGGCTCTTTACCATTGAGAACGGCTGCCGTGAGTTCGACCTTGTGCGTGAGGATGCCCACGGCAAAGTGGTGAACAATGTGGTGCATACCGTCACACGCTATTCGGAAGATCCAAAGCAAAACATCGACCAAGAGAAGTTATTGGAATACGCCCTGACCTCAAACCCCGATATAGTCTGCGTGGGCGAGATGAAATCAGCGGAAGCGTTTGCGGCGCAAGAAGCCGCGCGGACGGGTCACGGAGTTATCACCACCACACACGCCAATTCATGCGACGCGACCTATAACAGAATGGTAACGCTGTGCAAAACCAAGTACGACATCAACGATAAAACGCTCTACAACCTCTGCACCGAGGCGTTTCCGATTGTTATGTTCGCAAAGAAATTAGAGGACAGCAGCCGTAAAATCATGGAGATTACCGAGTGCGAAATCTTACCCGATGGAGAAAGAAAAATCCGCACTCTGTTCCGCTACAACATCACCGAAAACAGCATTTCCAAAGGCAAAGTCACAATCAAAGGCGATTTTGAGCGGGTGAATCCCATATCCGAGAGCTTGCAAAAGCGGCTCCGTGAGAACGGCATACCCATCAGCGTTCTTGAAACCTTGATTGGGGGTGAGGCGAAATGACGGCGATTTTATTATTCTCGTTTATCGGGCTTGTGGCGGGGACATTTCTCATGCTGTCCCTGTCGCCCATCGAGTTTGCGGATAGCGTAGCGGGACTGTTCCGTGGGCGAAAAAAGACCCTCGCCCAAAAAATCAAGGACGCGACCAACACCAAAAAGGTCAAGGGCATACGCAAAACTATCATTGAAACCAAAGAAATCTTGGCGGTCACGGGCAAGCAAAACCTTTTCGGAACGCTGACCGTGTTCTCTATCGTCCTGTTTATCGCGGGTACGTTATTTTCGCTTATGCTGAACAACTTTCTGATGATACCCGTCATGGCGGTGGGGTTTGCCATGCTGCCGTTTTGGTATGTCATGTTCACGGCGAATTTTTATAAGAAGCAGCTTAACGCCGAGCTTGAAACGGCGTTATCAATCATCACGACCTCCTATCTGCGGAGCGAAAACTTTATCCTTGCGGTGGAAGAAAACGTGGACTATCTCAACCCGCCTGTCTGCGATGTGTTCAAAATATTTTTGGCGCAGACCAACCTCATCAACTCCGATCTCCGGCTTGCGCTGGAAAACATCAAGTACAAAGTCGCAAGCGAGGTCTACCGAGAGTGGATTGATGCGGTGATTGCCTGTCAGGAGGATAAAACCCTTAAAACTACGCTCACGCCGATTATATCCAAGCTGTCGGATATGCGCGTGGTGGCTTCGGAGCTTGACATCATGCTCTACGAGCCGATGAAGGAGTTTATCACGATGGCGCTGCTGCTTGTCGGCAACATTCCGCTGATTTACTTCCTTAATAAGAGTTGGTTCGACACGCTGATGAACACCATTGTCGGCAAGGGCATATTGGCAATATCGGCGACGGCGCTGTTTGTGTCGCTGGCGGCGGTCATACGGCTGACGCGGCCGATTGAGTATAAAAGATAAGGGGGTGTTTATTTTATGCTTGGCATTTTAATCCCGTTTGCGTGTTTGTTCGCTGCGGGAGCATATTTTGTACTTGCGGACTTTTTGAAAGTCCCGACACTCGCCACGACAAAGGCGGTAATCGCCGTCACCCGCAGGGAAAAGAAACAGGCGAAGTCCTTTGAGGCGATTGTCTTTGACCTCGCCACCAAACTGGCGCGATATATCAAAATGGACGACTATAAAAAGCGGAAAATGGCGGCTACTCTGAAATCCGCTGACATCAATCTATCCCCCGAAGTCTTTACCGCAAAGGCGATTGTTAAGGCGGGGGTTTTTCTGTCGCCGGTCGTTATCTGCATACCGTTTATCCCGATACTCGCGCCCATATTTATCTTTTTGGCGATTGCGATGTTCTTTAAGGAGTACAACGCCGCCAACGAGATTCTGAAAAAGAAGCGTGAGGCGATTGAGAACGAACTGCCCCGCTTTGTTAATACGCTGACACAAGAACTGAAAGCAAGCCGCGACATTCTATCAATCTTTGAAACCTACCAAAAACACGCGGGCGAGGCTTTTAGAACGGAGCTTGAAATCACAATCGCCGATATGAAATCCGGCTCCCATGAAACGGCGTTGTCGAGGTTCGAGGGCAGAATGGGCAGCTCGCAGCTTTCCGACGTTATCCGTGGGCTGATTGCCGTCATGCGCGGCGACAACGGCGTGGTGTATTTCCAAATGCTGGCACATGACCTGAAACAGCTTGAAATCCAAAAGCTGAAAATGATAGCCATGAAGCGGCCGGGGAAAATCAAGAAATATTCCTTTTATATGCTCGGCTGTTTCCTGTTGATGTACCTTGCCATTATCGGGCTTGAAATCTTCAACGCTTTCGGCAATTTATTTTAGAGGGAGGGCAAAATATTGATAAAACTATTGCAGTCAAGGCGCGGCGAGGGCTATGTCGATGTGGTTGTTGTCGTGCTTGTAATCATGCTCTTTGTCGCCCTTGCCGTCAACGTGTTCCCTGTGTTTATCGCAAAGAATCAGCTTGACACATTCGCCGCCGAGCTTGTCCGCGAGGCTGAAATCGCGGGGCGTATCGGCAGCGAAACCACGGCAAAGGCGAACCAACTAAGAGCGAATATCGGTATACAACCAACTATCTCATGGAGCAGAACAGGCAATTTACAGCTTGATTCAGAGGTTACGCTGACGCTCACCCTGCGATATGATATAGGGTTTTTCAACTTCGGCTCGTTCCCGGTAACACTCACATCAAAAGCCACAGGCAAAAGTGAGGTGTATTGGAAATGACGAAAATCAAACGAATTATGCGATGCAAAAAGGCAAATTCCTATCCGCTGGCTATCGCAATCGCTCTTGCAATCGTGATTATTGCCACCGGTGCGTTTGAGTATATGCGGCTCATGCTGATAGCGCAGGGGGTACGGGACGGCGTACAGTCGGCGATTATATCGGTATCGACAGGCAACTATTCCGACGTTTACGCTTCAATCCGTGAGGGGTACAGCGGCGGGTATGTCAACGACGGCGGCGGTTTCAACGAGCAAGTGAACACAGGCGACGTTTACGCCCGACTTGCAAGCCAGTTAGGGCTTCGGCGTGAGGGTTCGCGCTATGTGAAATACGTTGACGGCGATGTGATGGAATACCGTGTATCTAATCTGAACGTGACCGTCGTAAACGCGCCGTTCGCTCCGTCCAACCGTGACACGTCGCAGAGGTTTGAAGCTACCGCCACAATCTACCTCGAAGTGCCGTTATCCTTTGGGTGGGGGCATCTGCCGCCTATGAGAATGACCCTGCACGTTAAGGCGGGGTGGACACCGAAGTTTTAGCGGTTTATTTGTGCGCTATGCACTGGATGAAAGACAAAAGTTTGTGCGCTTTGGAGGCATTTATTTTTATAATAATGCTGGACGCGAAGCGTAAAATAAGGTATACTGTAATTAGTAAATTACTAAATTACTAAAATCTTAAAGGAGGTTATCGTGATGAAAAAGAAGAACAATAAAGGGCTTATGATTTTCGGTCTGATTGCCCTCTGCGTGATACTGACGGTCGGGGTGTTCACGCTCGGACAAAGCCCGAAGGGTGAGGACATTTTACAGGACAGAGAGAATCCGGGTATTGAGGTCACACCGGGCGGCATTGACGGAAACCTTGCAAGCGGTGATGTTCCCGCAATCAATCCGGGTGGAATAACCCCGCGCGACCCTGCCGCAGATGGTCAAAACGGCAATGACATTCCCTTGACGGTGATTGACGACAAACCCGAACCGCCCGAACTCCCCGATACGGCTTTGACTTGGGAGGACGGCGAAGAAGTTACGCCGGACGATGTACAGGCGTATGAGGAACTTGACCCTGTTTTGAAAAATCCCGATGTGAAGCCCAACATTACCCCCGCACCCGTTCAGCCGAACAAACCGGCTGACAATACACCGAACTCCGGCGACACCAATGGCAACGGACAGATATATATCCCCGGCTTTGGTTGGGTTGATAACGAGGGCGGCGGCGGTCAGGGTCAGCCGTCAGGCTCGGACGGCGATTGGGATAAGCAAATCGGCAGCATGGGGTAAAATACAAAAATACGATTGGGAGCAGGCTTTACGGCTTGCTCCCTTTTTGATTGGAGGTACGCTATGAAATATAGAGTAATTTCCTTGCTCTTGGCGTTCGTTTTCCTGATAGGTATGCCGATTACGGCTTTTGCAAGTGGTGACGGCAACGTGGATTCAGGGGGCGGCGGCATGGGCAGCGGAACAAGCACCGATTCTTGGAATCCCGGACACGACGGCGTTAGGGTGTCGGTAATAAACGCCGAAACGGGTGCGGTCATGGGAACGCCCATTGATTATACGAATATCAGCCCATCGCCCGCTTATCACTTTGGAAGTAAAAGTAAAATCAATTACAGGGGCGGCGCGTCATTGACAGTCACCACAAGCACATACCAATACAAAAACCCAAGCCCCGCATTGCCGAGGATTATCAGCAGCGGCAGCGGGAACGCAAGCCTTGAAGCAATCAAACGCTATTTCTGCTCCGAGGGTGCGGCGCGGATGATTGCCAACGACTTCGGTGTATCCTTTGAACTGCTGACGAACGGCAATTACAAGCTGTTTTTAGAGCCTATCGCATATTTTAGATTTCAAGGGCAGTATGTCGCTATGACAGCCCACGAAACCGCCTTGTACGACCAACAGTTAAGCGGCGGGGTACGCCGGACTATGGCGAGTTTGTCACATCAAAACTTGCCCCTTGCCATGTTCCTTGAACGCCCGGACTTGGGGTTTTCGGCGTACAGCGGTGATACCACGGGCAGACAGTCCAACGATACCATAATCGCCCATTTGGGCATGGGAATCGTGAGCTATACGGATATGGACGAAACCCCGCCGCCCGAACCGTCCGAGTATGACATTGAATACCGTATCAACACCGAAGTCATAACCTCGGTCATGCTTAACGCAAGCAGCGAGATTAACCCTGACGCTCCCGCCACAGTCACGTTTACCGTGTCGGGGCGCAGCTACACCATGAGTAATATCGTTATTCCCGAAGGGGAAAGTCAGGTTGTTTGGTTCAAGTGGACGACCCCCGCAACGGAGCAAATCGTCACGATTACCGTCAGCACAAATAGGGGTTGGTTGAGCGATAACCGCATTAACGCAAAGGTTGTTGATTTAGGCAAGAACCCGCCGCCCGATCCGAAAGCCGACGACCGCAACAACAGCTTCAGCGCGGTGTCCGCGCCGAGCAAAACGCAAATCACTTCGGCACGATGGACGGTTTGGTGGGCGCAATGGCATCCGTTTTGGGAATGGGAAGAAGATTGGCGTTGGGTTGCCGATGTGCGATGGGTGAGCGATTGGCGTTGGGTGTCGAGTTATTATTGGGTCAGTAATGGCATGGGCGGCGGTTATTACGTTGATAACGGATATTGGCGCGACTACGGCTATTATTATGATTTCGGACGTTGGGTTGACTTCGGCAAATGGGTAGATAACGGCTGGTATGATTTTTTCACGAATGTTTATACTGCAAACCTTACCGCTTCAAGCAAGATAGCACCTGATGAAAAGAACCCTACCGCAAGCGGAAATACCATGAAAAGCGGTTACGGCGTGAATAACGCGGTAACGGCAACTCTATCGTCAAACGCTCCGAGCAGTCACGTTACAGGAGCGCAGAACGCCGTGAGTTGGTTTCCCGAATTTGGATATAACACTTACTGGCGGCTTCTTGACCGCATATCAACGGGAACGTCCTCACGGCTTGAATTTAAGCAAAACCCGTTTTCGACCTATAACCAACGCGCCCATTTTACGCCTGTTTGGTATAAAAACGGAAATTATACGGTATACACTTGGCTTATAGACGCATGGACTCCCTCCGGTATGCTTTCGATGAATTTGACCGGCGGCTTAACTATACAAGGCTCTGTTTTCGACGACTGGCAGATAAGTCCGAAGAACTAACTGATAAAACTGAATCTGTAATCGGGGATATGCGTGAACATATCCCCTTAAATTTTTTGGAGGTGTAATTTTGATATTACCAATTATAATGATAATAATTTGTCTTACCGGCGGCGGCTGTGCTTATTTATTTATGAAAAAAGCAGAGAAAAACAAGTATAAGGATAAAGAAAAAGCCGCCGCCGAAGCCGCAGTTGCGACCGCAAACGATTTTATTAACGTCAAGGATATAAACGGCAGTTTTCTCTATACCCGCGACGGTCTTATGCTGTGCTACCTGAAACTCACGCCTATCAGCATTGACCTTTATTCTAAAACTGAAAAAAGGAATATCGTCCGCACTCTGACCGCCGAATTATCCGGTACGCAGTTTCCGTTTAAGTTTATCGCCGTGTCGCGCCCGATTGATATATCGCCCCTGCTGACCGAGCTTCACTCTATGCTTATGACTTCCAACACGAAACAGCGGGAGCTTCTGCGGGCCGAGATGATAGAAATGTCAAACTTCGCTATGGGCGGCGATATTGTAGAACGGCAGTTTTATGTTATCCTGTGGGATAAATCTATTGACGGCGCAGAGCGTGAACTGATGAACAGAGCGAGGCTCATGGCCGATAATTTCAGCAGTTGTAAAATATCCTGCGAGATATTAAACCAACAGGATATTGTGAGGTTGTGTAATCTTGTAAATAATCCGAGCTATACGCATATTGAGGATAATAATTTTGAAGCGGCAATACCGCTTATCGAGGGAGGGCTTAATCTGTGATGAAAATAAACGGAAAGAAAACAATCGAAAATGTATCCGTAAATCAAGCGCTTTTGAACGTCATTACACCTATGGGGCTTGAAATCAAGCGCAACAGCCTTGTAATCGGTGAAAATACCGGCAGAGTTTACGGCGTTGTGAAATATCCGCAGAAAGTGGATATGGGCTGGCTTTCTAAAATCACCAACATACCGAGTACCATTGTTTCCATCGGGTTCAAGCCTATCGACAACAGTACGCTGATTACTGCCATATCAAAAAGCATCGTCCATAACAGAGCTTCGGCGGACGGCGCAAAAGACCCCTTGACACGGCAGAGAGCGGAAAAAGCCGCAGAGGACGGCGATAAAATCATGCTACAAATCGACCAGAACGGCGAAACGGTAGGCTTGATGTCTATTTCGATTATGCCGATTGCCCGTGACGATAAAACTTTTACGAAAGTCACGCGCAGGGTAGACAGCGTTCTCGGCGTGATGAAATGCAGGGGCAGAGCGTTGGCGAGTTTACAGAAAGAAGGCTTGCAGACTATATCGCCTACATTCCCGACAAGCGGTAAAATCGAGAATATCATACAGCGAATCGTACCGATGAGTACCTTTGTCGGCGGGTTTCCGTTCGCAAGTTCCGGTTATAATGACGGCACTGGTTATTATTTCGCAAAAGATAACAGCGGCGGGCTGATTATCGTTGACACATGGAAACGCGGTGATGATAGAACCAATAGCAATATGGTGATTATGGGCGTTGCGGGCGTCGGAAAATCTACGGCGGTCAAGCATATCGCACTCGCGGAGTATATGAAAGGCACGAAGTTAATATTCATCGACCCCGAATCCGAGTACAAAGACCTCTGTTTGAACCTAAACGGCGACTGGATTAACGCCGGGGGCGACAAGCGCGGACTGCTGAATCCCCTGCAAATTCGCCCCGCTCCGAGGGATAGCGATGATGAAGAAGTTAAAAAAAGCAAAAAAGGTAAAAAGGAAAGCGTTGTCGTTGAAGATGATGACCCGCCACTCTACGTTGATGAGGGCTACGGCATGAGCGATATGGCTTTGCATATAAAAAACTTGGAAATTTTCTTTAAGCTGTATATCCCTACTTTATCAGATATGAAACGGGCAATCCTTAAACAGACCATCATTGAACTTTATAACGAATTTAATATTGATTGGGACACCGATATAACGAGGTTGAAAAATACGGATTTCCCCACTTTTACAGACCTTCACGCTTTATTGGAAAAAAAGGCGAAAACGAAAAAAGACGCTGAACACAAGGAGCTTGCTCTGTTGTTCCATGACCTCGCTCTCGGCAGCGACCAATTTTTATGGAACGGACACAGCACGGTTGAAACGACTTCGCGCTGTATCTGCCTTGATACTCACAGCTTGCAGAACACCGGCGACAACATCAAAAGGGCGCAGTATTTCACCCTGTTGTCGTGGTGTTGGGAGCAGATGAGTAAAGACAGAAACGAGCGCGTAATGCTGATATGCGATGAGGCATACCTGATGATAGACGAAAATGTGCCGCAGAGCCTTGTGTTTCTGCGTAACGTGGCAAAACGCGCCAGAAAATACGAAGCGGGACTTGCCATTATATCCCACTCGGTTGTTGACTTCCTTTCCCCGAACATCAAGCAGTACGGGCAGGCGCTTCTTGATATTCCCTGCTTCAAGATTATTATGGGGACAGACGGTAAAAACCTCTTGGAAACAAAGGAATTATACAGTCTGACCGAAGCGGAGGAAGAACTGCTGCTGTCTAAAAAGCGCGGTCATGCTCTGTTCGTCATCGGCTCAAAGCGGCTTCATGTCAACTTTGAGATACCATTATATAAGTTTGACTACTTCGGAAACGCGGGCGGTCGTTAAAACAAAGTCGCCGTTGTAATATTATAGCGGCGGCAGATTTTTCTTATCCTTTTTTTCCGTTTCATTGGCTATCCTTGAAAAAATATCAAGCGCATAGAGTATCTTGTCTTTGTCGGCGTTTTTGAGAATTATATTGATTATGTCCATGTTAATGGGTTTTTCCTCATTTTCACCGTCTGCGCCGAAAACAATATAGTCAAGCGATAAATCAAGGTTCTTTGCTATTTTAATCAAGGTATCAAGAGCCGGCTTTTGAAATGCGTTCTCAATTTTTGTATAGGAACTTGCGGATAAATCTATCGTTTCGCAGAAATTTTCCTGTGTGAACCCTAATGATTCACGGCGGCGCTTGATACGGTCAGCCATTGCTTTTAATTCATGCTTAGTCACGATGTTCACCTCCCATCTCTTTATATTATATTATAATCTTTTGACGAAAGTTTTTGTATTCTGTATTGACGAAAGTAAATTATTTCGGTATAATAGAATATATATACTTTCACAAATAACGAAATATAACGGGGAGGGCATTATGGCTGTTTTAGTTAATTATCAAGTTGACCGGGGTATTTACGATAATCCCGGCGCAGCACATGAAATCACGCTTATTACAACCGAGTACACTTATAAGAACGATATGCTGGTACATTTGCAGATGGGGAAAAATCTCAATATAAAATTAAATAATCTGCTTCAATACAAGTTTAATAAAGACAAGAATTTCCACAACGAGCAGTTTCTTTTTAAAAAAATTTATAACAAGGGCGACCCAAAACCTACAACCCGCAGTACCTTTGAAGAAAAAATTAAACAGTTTAACGAAAGCCAAACTAAAATATCACGGGAAATTTTAGAAGAATACAGATATACCGGCAAAAACGGAAAATCCGCCGCGGTTCAGATAGCAGTAACAGAAAAAGATGAATCCATGCACGCCGTTATAGATTTCAAGGACGCGGAACAGTACGAAAATTTTATAGAACCGGCATGGCTCACGCAGATAACTTAATAAACAGAATATATAAATATTTATCAAAGTCAGGCGTATATGCTTGGCTTTATTTTTTTGAAAGGGGTACGGATTATAGCGAAAAGAAAAAAGCAGCAGGAGGATTATCCCGCAGAGCTTCAAAAATCCTTTGAACGGTGGGAACAGTTGCGGGTGGACGGCGGCAGCGACCCGTTTTATGCGGACGGTTCAAACATGAATCTTGTACGCAATCATATTTTAATAGGTAAACGCAGAATCGAGGAAAACATGATGCCGGAGGAATATCCGAAAGTTTATTACCGGGAAACGCCGCCTGAGATGAATCAGGATTACATGGCGCGGGTTGACGAAATCCGCGCCAATGCTAAAAAATCGCTGGAAATATACAAGAAAGACCCCGAATATATATTTATCTGCGGCCGCTACGAACGATTGACGCCAAAGCAGAAGAAAGAAACGTGTATCGACGCTGTAATCGGATATGTTTCGGGGCTTGGAAACGCAATAAACAAAGGCGATTTAATTACCATGAGGCGGCATGAAGTCGCAAGCCGTTATTCAGACAGTTTTTCTACCTGCGCGGAGCGTATCCGCAATCTCAAACTGCCCGAAAACGAACAGATGATACTGTTTGACGATTACAGCGATGATTACGAAATTTGCGATGATGATAACGAAGATGAATGGGATTATGAGCCTTAACAAATAAATTTAATTAAGAAAAGCCTGAAGATATGGTATATCGCCGTATATTCTGGCTTTTTGCATTTTTGGAGGTGATTTTATGGCGGCACCGGCTGCGGCGGCGTTAGCAAAAGCATTGGCGAAAAAATTAGCGGTTGATATGGCGGCGGGCGCCCAGGAAAGACGGCGGCCCTTTATATTTATTCTTTCGCCCCT
>Ga0099364_10004240_pt1 | contig 21796 bp, 28 predicted proteins | sample TergutTh196P3_FD_73070 | JGI IMG/M metagenome (GOLD analysis project Ga0099364, IMG submission 73070) | Microcerotermes parvus P3 segment gut microbial communities from Pointe-Noire, Republic of the Congo - Th196 P3 | ecosystem: Host-associated > Arthropoda: Insects > Digestive system > Gut ... | reverse complement strand
CTTTCGGTCGCCCTACTTGTTCACTATCGGTTATCAGAGAGTATTTAGCCTTACGGAATGGTCTCCGTGGATTCAGTCGGGGTTTCACGTGACCCGACCTACTCAGGAACACCTCGGAAGATTGCTCAAATTTCGTGTACAGGACTTTCACCTTCTATGGTACGGCTTTCAACACGTTTCTACTATTTGGCAATTTGGTAACTTCCGTATCGAGGGTCCTACAACCCCAGTGGGAAAATCCCTCTGGTTTGGGCTCTTCCGCTTTCGCTCGCCGCTACTGACGGAATCGATTTTTCTTTCTTTTCCTCCAGGTACTTAGATGTTTCAATTCCCTGGGTTAACGGCGTAAACCTATGAATTCAGTTTACGTCGGTTCGGGAATTCCGGGATCAAAGTTTGTTTGACAACTCCCCCGGACATATCGCAGTCTTCAACGCCCTTCTAAGTCTTCTGATACCAAGACATCCCCCATGCGCCCTTTCTAGCTTGATCGCAAATATTTAATACTCGTGTTTTTTGGAGTCTCCGGCTTTCGCCACAGGCTCCGAAGAGTAAAAACTTTGCGGCTAGTGTTCGCCTTGCGTGGCGAACAGTAACGATGCATATATTATTTTTCTACCTTTACTAAGCGCTCTATAAAAATCGGTTCGTTTTTTCGTCGAATTGCTTCGGCGTCAAACGTATCGTTTATAGTGCAGATGCCGCTCTTGCCTCACCTAATTGTAAAAGACCGGGTCAGCATTTTGGGGCTCGTTTTGGCCCTCAAGCAACTGATGTGCTGTATTGTACACGAATGCGAGGGAGCGTCAATAGGGGGCGGGGGCAGGCCGCAAGTGCCGTAACGGGCAGGTTGCCTACCGCGCTTCTCCGTCATTCCGGCACACGCCGGGAACCAGCCATTGCGTGCGATGCCGGTTCTTCTGGGTTCCGGCTTTCGCCGGAATGACGATGCGGCCGCCGACGCAGTCGCCCGGCAGTCAACTGCCTACCTTTTCCCCCAATCTGAAACTTGCACTCAGCCTGGGCGGTCAGGGAATGCCCTTGACTCAGAATGCCAAAACATTGTATACTACCCCAAAATCCCAACAAATTCGTGAGTACATATCGCGCAAAGGACTGCCCTATATGACGACCGCTCTGCTTGCCTCCCAAGGACGACAAACGATTGCTCCGCCCAAAATTGCCGACCGAATTACCGAAAAATTAGACCTGGAACTCGATTTCGCCAAGGCGTCGCTGCCCGCTCGCACTCGCCTGACGCATCCGCATATTCTCCTTTCGCCGATACACTACGAACCGGATTACGCCTATCCGCTCCTCGTTTGGCTCCACGGAACCGGCTCCGACGAAAAACAACTCATGCGGATTATGCCCATCGTGAGCCTGCGGAATTACGTTGCCGTCGCTCCTCGCGGCTTGTCGATTTCGCCGCCCAACGCGTTGCCGTCGCTCGATTTGAGCGTTGCCGCCATTCTCCAGCGGCCAAAAGAACAATTCGACTGGCCGTTATCAAACGATACGGACCATTTGGCAACCATCGAGCAGCGGATTTTCGACTGCATCGCCGTCGCCCAGGAACGGTGCAATGTTGCCGACCATCGAATTTTCATCGCAGGCTTCGGAAGCGGCGGAATGGCTGCTTTGCGGCTGGCAACGCTTTATCCCGAATGTTTTGCGGGAGCGGCCATGTTCGGCAGCAAAATGCCCGAGGGGTGTTATGTTTCGCCGAGTTGGCAGATGTTGCAGTCTTTTTCGGTTTTTTTGGGCGTCGATTCTTCCGAGTCGGAGAGCGTTTGCCGAATGATGGAACTGTTTTACACGGCGGGCATTACGGCCAGCGTGCAGGAGTACGCCGACGCGGAACACCTAACGCCGGCAATGCTGCAAGACCTGAACCGATGGATGATGCAAATCGTCTGCCATCGGTAAATTCGGTAAATACTGCCGTTAACTCTAATTCGCTTTCCAGAGTCCATGCAGGTTGCAATAGGCCCGCACGCTCACGGGCACGCCGCTCGCGATGGTAAAGGCCGCCTGGGGCTCGTCTTCCGGTTTGAGATAGGCACGCTGGACGGTATTGCCTTGCTGCAATTCAATCCAGGAGATATTGTGTGCCGTTGTCATTGGATGGAGCACGCTCCCGACCTGCACCGTCGCTGCCGTACCGTTAATCGTAACGATGGGGACATGTTTTTCCTGAGCCGCATCGGTCGTATTTTCTTTCTGCAGGACCATATCTTGACCGCAGCAGGCGAGCGGGCCGTCGGCACCGTCCAGGACTTCGATGATATTTCCGCACAATTCACAGACATAAACTTCAGATCGTTCAGCCATCGGCTTTTCTCCTAATATATGATGGGTATACTCTAGTTGCCCCATTCTATCATGTCCGATTCGTTGTATCAAGAGGATTCACCGGGCCAAATGCAAGTTTTGCAATAGGTAGGCAGCCGCCCGCCCTAAAGTGTATTCAGAATTGGACTGGACGCCTTTCCGTCATCCCGGCGAAAGCCGGGAACCAGGAAAACGGTATGCACGCCGTTCGGCTGGATTCCAGCGTGCGCCGGAATGACGATTTTTGTCCAAAGTAAAAATGGATCCTCCCTAATGTGAAAATTGCAGCCAGCCTGGGGGATTCACCGGGGGGCTAACTCGCCGGAGTACAGGTAATAGTCGATAAACAGGATATTACTCCTGGGAATCCACGCATGCCGAGGCACTCGCTGCTCGCCGAGTATAAATTTGACTGGAGCGACATCCGTTACGTCCAAAAGGATTGCGTCGGCACTCATCGCAATGAGCCTTCCTTCAAGCGATACACCCTGCTTATTAAACGGATCAATAGGGCCCATGCCTGCACCCATTATATCCCGACGCAACTGAACGGTGCATTGCATTCCAGGTTTTAGGGCGAACCCCGGATCCGTTTTTGGCAACACATGGTGCCAAAAATGTTCGCAAACCACACTGATCACCAAAACGGCAAAAACCGCTGCGATGATGATCCGCCACTTGCAACCGCATTTTTTCGGCTTGCCAGTGTCGCATTCTCCGCCGACCTGATTCAGAGATGTCGTTGTTTTCATTGTGTATTTTTTTAATGGACTTGTTGGCAACTCTCAAAACAGTCATTCCGGCATTCATGTCTTATTCATAATGTCCTTTGGCCGAAATGACCGTAACGGTAATGATATTATCTTCAATCGAATAAACCAATCGGTGTTCGCGGTTGATTCTCCGCGACCAGTATCCCGACAAGTCGCCTTTCAATTTTTCAGGTTTGCCTGTTCCTTCACGGGGATGGTTTGCTAATTCCAGCAATAATTTTTCAATTTTTCGACATAACGTCGCGTTGCCGCTGCGTTTGTGAACGGCAATATGTCTTTGTGCGGATTTTTTAAGAACGATTTGATAACTCATAGATTGGCAATATATTCTTTGATGTCTTTTTTCGACGCGAGAACAATTTCATTTTCCTCCTTCGCGCTTTGAATGGCTTCCTTGACGAGGGCAACGTTGCGTGGGTCATCGTACCACGGATCGCCGCTCGGACTGGGATTGTTCGGATTTTTCTTTTTCCGTTTTGGCATCTCCAAACGGATGGTGTGAATCACTTGTTCAACGATCTTCATTCGCTCTGCGGTCGGCAAAGCATTGATTGCCTTTAGTATTGCCGTTGTTGTCATTATGTTTTTTCCTTTTGCCGTAAGGATCAGCAAGCCGTCCGTAATTATAGCATAATTGCCAAGAATTTTAACACGGAACAATGTGGAAAAAGTTGCGTGTATTCGTCTTTAAAGGCGGTACTCTGTGTCGATCGCATCACTCTCCAAACACGCTATCCAGCAAATGCTTCAAGTAGTGGCTCGCCGTCGGATCGCAATGCAAATACAAAGAGCCCGTATCTTTTAACACGCGGTGCATTTCTACAATCCGCTGTGCCATATAAGTCAGATATGCCATCATCGGCTTGCTATGCACTTCGCCAACGCTGGCAATGTACCTTGCCAACGATGGAAACTGCACTGCAAGCGTGTCGAGATAGTATTCATCGACGTCATTCCAAGTCCACATGTCCTTAAAACTGGCACCGGCGGCTTTGCTTCCGATGGGAGCGGAGAACATTTGGTTTTTGTTGAATGGCGGATCGAGATAGATCAGGTCAACGATCTCGCTGTTCATTCCTGATAGGACGTATAAATTATCGTTCGTGTACAGTGTGTTACGACAATCGCTTTTTACCATGTTTTTTAATTTTGTACGATAAAACCATTAAAAATCACTCCAGCATAAAACTTTTCACGGCCTCCGGCGAGCGGGACGGTAGAGTCAATGTATTCCCACTTCTACCCGACGGCGTCTTTGTTCTTCATCAAAACGGTCGACGGCATGCCGACGACGTTCGCGAATCTCTTCTTGTGTCATTCCCGCCGTTTCGCGACGAATTCGGGCCTGATTCTCCTGTTTCCATTTCAGAACATCAAAGCCGGGAATGATAACGGGTTGAATTGTGCTATGTTTCGGCATGAATCACCTCGTATGGGGTTCGGATGTTGATGGGTAAATAACCTAGCTCTATGTTAACACTATTATACCCCAGAATTCGATCTACGTTAACAATATGTTTGAAGTTCCAACTGACTAGCACATCAGCCTGTGCAATCGTTGCGAGAGCGATATGTTTACAATCGTCAAGACTGGATTCTCCAACAACTTTTTCAGCAATATATTTCGCTGCCAGCGCGTCGGACTCTTCTGTTGAAACAACACGTTCAATCTGGGATTCCGGCAACGAGCCCACAAAATCACGGACTATCTTGGGCGCACCATCCAGTTCATCTTTCAATACGTCCGATGTGATGATCATAATTTCGCACTTCAGAACGGCATCCCAAAACGGTTTTGTTTCCCGTGCAAACCGCTGATTAAACGCTCCGCCGACGGCAGAGGAATCTACATAAATTCGCTTGATTTTATTGGACATTAACAACTCACTCCAGCATAAAGCCCTTCACGACCTCCGGCGGAGCGGGACGGTACGTCAACGGCTCCATCGAATTACTCGCCCGACCCTGACTCAATCCACGCACCGCCGATGTATAACCAAATAACGATGCAAGCGGTGCCTCCGCCTCTATTACCGTTAAATGTCCACGAACTTCCGTGTTCGTTACCAATCCGCGACGCTGCTGCAAATCACTCACAATGTTGCCCACATAGTCGTCCGGCGTCGATATTTCCAACTTCATAATCGGCTCAAGGAGCACAATGCCCGACTCCCGCAAGCCCTTATGAAAGGCGTCCGATACCGCAATCCGAAATGCCGTCTCCGTACTCTCCGACTCGCTGACCTGGGCCGAAAGCAATGTAATGCGTACATTCATCAACGGAAAACCCAGTTGACCGCCGCCCTGACTCTCTTCCCGAATCGACTCCAATACCACCTGCCGAAATTGCCTATCGAAATACTCGTCAAAAAATGCCGACGTAACCGTCGTCGGTGTGGCAATCGACGAAAGCGCAGGATGAACCGGTGCGGTATAAGGTTCCAACCGCAAAGTCAACTCCGCCCAATGCTTTTGTCCCGCCAAATTCCGATTGCAGTGTCCCTGCACTTCTACAGTATTCTGAATCGATTCCCGATAACTCACGCGTGGATTATGCACACGGACATTCAGTTTATATTCACGCAGTAGCCGGTGTTTAATGACTTCAAGATGCAACTCGCCCATCCCGCTGATGAGCATTTGGCTCGTTTCTTCATTGTCATGCACGCGAAACGTCGGGTCTTGCCGACGCATCATATCGAGTACCTGTTTTAACTTCTTATATTCTTCCGCCGAATTCGGCTCGATGGCCATCGACACCACCGTTTCAGGAAATGCAATCGACTCCAACAGAATCGGATATTTCACATCGCAAAGCGTGTCGCCCGTTACGGAATGACGCAAGCCGATGATACCGCAGATTTCCCCGGCGGTAACTTCCTGGACTTGTTCCCGACGATCCGCTTGAATACGCCAAAGTTGCGGGACATTCTCCTTTTTGTCTTCACGCGGATTGAGAACCCGGGTATTCTGTTTGAGCGTGCCGGAATAGACGCGGAGATAATGCAAGTCGCCGTGCCTGTCCGACTGAATCTTGAAAATCAGTCCGCTGAACGGCTCATCGGGCGCTGCCTTTCGAGAGACCGTAGCAGTGTCGGCATCCTCGGATTGCGTTGGGTCTTGCCCTTGCACATCGGGAATGTCGGCCGGCGATGGAAGATAGGCACAGACGGCATCCATAAGGGTTTGCACGCCGATGCCATCGAGTGCCGAGCCGCACAAAACGGGAACGGCAAGGTTTTGAATCGTCGCATTGCGAAGGACGGAGTGGATCATTTCGCGTGAAACTTCCTCTTCGGCAAGCAGGATTTCGGTCAAAGTATCGCTGTATGCGGAAAGGTCGTCGAGCATCTGCCCCCGCCAGGCGGCGGCTTCGTCTACGAGGTCGCCGGGAATGTCGGAGGTATGAATTTCACTGCCGGTTTCGCCGGAAAAAGTGAGCATTTGCATGGAAACAAGGTCGATGACGGCCCTGAATGCTTCGGGAATGTGCGGCGGACCCGCCCCGACGGGCAACGCAATGACCACCGGCTTGGTGCCGAGCCGATTTTTGATTTGATTGAGCGTGCGGTAAAAATCGGCCCCTTCGCGATCCATTTTGTTGATAAAAGCGATACGGGGAACCCTATATTTGTTGGCTTGCCGCCACACGGTTTCGCTTTGGGCTTCAACGCCTTCGCGGGCGGAAAAAATGACGACACCGCCGTCGAGCACGCGAAGGGAGCGTTCGACTTCGGCAGTGAAATCGACGTGGCCGGGCGTGTCGATGAGGTTGAAAGTGTGCTTTGATCCTGTAGGATCCGTCCAATCGAAGGTAACGCTGGCGGCTTGGATGGTGATTCCGCGTTCTTGTTCTTCGGGATCGTAATCGGTAACGGTGGTACCTTGATCGACCATTCCGACTTTGTGAACGAAGTTGGAGTAGAAGAGCATTCGTTCGGTAACGGTCGTTTTTCCGGCGTCGATATGGGCGATAATGCCGATGTTTCGGATGGCCTGCAAAGTGCGTAACATGGGGAAATTATCGGCGAAAAGCAGAGTGTTGTCAAGGTAACGGTGCGCCGTTGACGCATCGGGTGATTTCCATTAGAATCGGGACATGAGTATCGCCGTCCTGCCAAAAAGTTCGCCAAAAAGTTCGCCAAAACGCAGGAAAGAGGTCTCTTTTGATCCCTACTTCAAGTCGGACAGCACAATGTTGTACGTTGGGGACTGCATCGAAATTATGCGATCCCTGCCGGAATCTTTTGTCGATATGATCTTTGCCGATCCGCCGTACAATCTTTCCAATGGCGGCATTACCTGCCATGCAGGACAGCGTGTTTCCGTAAACAAGGGAGAATGGGATAGAAGTCAAGGCTTTGAATACGATGTTTTATTTCATGAAGAGTGGATTAGGGAGTGCCGGAGAGTGTTAAAACCGACTGGCACGATTTGGATTAGTGGAACAAACCACAGTATTTATCAGTGCGGCTATTTGTTGCAAAAATTAGGGTTTCACATACTCAATGACATCACCTGGTATAAACCGAATGCCGCCCCGAATCTGGCTTGCACCACATTTGCACACAGCCATGAAACGCTTCTTTGGGCAAGGAAAGAGAAAAAGACGCGGCATATTTTCAATTACGAACAAATGAAAAACGGCAGTTTTCCCGACGATAGAATGAAAGCGTCGGGAAAACAGATGCGAAGCGTGTGGAGTATTTCGACACCGAAGCCGGAGGAAAAAATTTTTGGAAAACATCCGACGCAGAAACCGCTTGCCCTTTTGAAGCGGATCGTGCAGGCTTCGACAAACGATGGTAGCGTGATCCTTGATCCATTTAACGGGAGCGGGACGACAGGCTTGGCGGCGGAGTTGCTCGGACTGCGAAAATATATTGGGATAGATATTGACGTAGATTATATCGACTTGTCAGTCAAGAGATTACAACAAGCAAACAGCCAGATTACTCACCCACAATGTTTTTCTTGGAAATGAAAGCACGTGCGTCCGTTTTGCCTTTTCTTTCCGGCAAACCTAACCACGCTAACGGCAATTCGTTAAACTTGTAATGACAATTCACCGAATTGATGTAGTCCAACACATCCTTGTAAGATGGTTTCTTGAACCAGTCATTAAGCACATAAACGTATTCAACCTTTATGCCAATCGGTTGTACGAGTTTCTGGTACTGTTTTCGCTTAAAATCGCAGGTTTGCAGTTTTTCATCAACAGAACCAGGCACTTGCTGGTATTTTACCTCAATGATAAAAAGGGTTTCACGAACGATGACTAACAGAGCATCGTCAGGTAGGAGTTGTTTCGACAGAATTGTTGTCCAGTCTATTCCCTCTTCTTCTAAAAAACAGTAAAACTCGTGCTTTCTGAATACCCTTGCTACAAGAGCACCGTCAAAATATACATTTGAGCCAGCACTTGAATCTTCTTGTCGTACACAATAACCGTCCTCCCTCATTAACAGAGTAAGAAAATCAACTTCTTTCTCAAATCTCAGTCCAGTAAGAGTATTTGCACCGCCAATCCCGTCTTTTATCATTGCCCAAATCTACATCCTTTCAACGCGATTGTCAAGGGTGCTTGCCTAACGAACGAGGCTATTTTTTGACAAGGTTGTTTTTGGCTTTGCCATCCGGGTTCGATCGCATATGCGACTCTTTGCCAGCCCCCGGTTGCAATCAATCCGCACTTTTGGTATATTCGGATTTTTCCAACTAATTCATTCAACCAACACACCACCTCACAGGAGTAACACTATGGAACGCCGAACCTTTTTAAGCACCGCAGCCGCCGCTTTGGCCGCGGCAACCACCGCACCACTCGCACTCGCTCAAGAAAGACCCATCCGCGGACGCCTCCAACAACCCCGCGAAGGTCGCTTGCAACAAGCACGAGAAGGATTGCAAGAACGACGACAAAATCGACGCGGCGGCGTTGAACCCACCAAAATCCCAATCGCCGTACAACTCTATTCCGTCCGCGGTGCAGCCTCGCGAGACCTGCCAGGAACCCTCGAAGCCATCGCCAAAATGGGCTATGACGGCGTCGAATTTGCCGGATACTACGGCCGGGAAATTGCAGACATCCGCAAAATGCTCGATGATACCGGATTGAAATGCTGCGGAACCCATACCGGGCTCGGTGAATTTCGCAATAATTTCGACCGTACCGTCGAAATTCACAAAATTCTCGGCGGGCAGTTCATGATCGTCCCCGGCGGGATTGACAATTATCTGCACGATGCCGAACGAAACAAACAAATCGCGGAAGAGTTCAATCGGCTTTCCGAAAAAGCCCGAGCGGCCGACCTGTACATCGGCTATCACGCTCACGGCGGCGATGCTCGGCTCATCGACGGCATTCCGGCTTGGGAACGATTTTTTGCCGCGACCGACCAAAATGTCATCCAGCAGATGGACATCGGCAACTACAAAGAAGGCGGCGGCGACCCGTATGCAATGATTGAAAAATTCCCCGGACGATCGAAAACCGTCCATCTCAAGGAAGCTGGCCAAGGACGACCCATCATCGGCAGCGGAACGGTCGATTGGGAACGGGTATTCGACTTGAGCGAAACCGTCGGCGGGGTCGAATGGTACGTCGTCGAAGACGAAGTCGGCCCGGATAACCTCGACCGGATTGAACAGTGCATCGTCGCCCTGCGCGGGATGGGGAAATAAATGTGTTGTGTTAGCCGCGTCGCCTGCGACGCGACTTTCGTCATTCCCGGCGAAAGCCGGAATCCAGAGAAATCGGCATTGCACGCAATGTCTGAGTTTCGGCCTGCGCCGGGATGACGAAAACGAGTCCACTCCAGTTCGGGAAATGCTCTCACTGATCACAATGCCGTTGCGTCCATACATATTCGGAATCATCCTTTTGCTCGGCCTCGTCGCCGACGGCGTGCGGGTTGCGTACGCCCAAACCCTGACGAATTTCGCAACCTGGAAAGCCCCGGAAAACGCCGAAGCCGTCCCGGATTGGGCTCGGATTATGCTCAACCGCGAATTCCGAAACCTCGAAGGGCCTGAACGCGAAACCCGGCTCGCCCAAGTCCTTGCCGCCCTTCAAGACATCGTCGGCGATGCTGACGTCGTCCCTTCGACGCGGTACAACGCAGTTCTCGCGGTCGGGCAACTGGATTCGCGAGTTGGCAACCCGCCGACGGCCTATCCGCCTGCCCTTGCCTATCTTGCCGATGTTTATCAAAATGCGGACTCGCCGGCCTATCTCAAATACGGTGCGTTGCTCGGCATCGTCCGCCACGCGGTTTGCGGAATCGAGCCCGACCCGCAGGAGAGAATCATCGCCCTGCTCCTCGAAACGGCAGCCGGGCAAACTGCGGAATCGAATGCCGAGCCGCTCAAACCGGATGTTGGGCATTGGTTCCAGTGTACCGCTCTCGACGGCTTGACCGCCCTGAAAACGATGGGGCCCGACGGGAAAGTCGTGTCGGAACTGCTCGCTCTGATGGAACAGAAAATCCAGGAAATCGAGTTGCTGTCGGAGCACTACGATTTGTTCGTTTCGGCCAATGCGGAGCGGTTGCATCGGGCGGTCGAGTTGGCATCCAAGGCCGCCAAGGTGCTGGGCGATCTCGATTATCGGTCGGCGGCGGGAATTGATTCCGACCGTATGGCGGATGTGTTTGTTAAATTGACCCAAGCGGTATGCGTTGCCGGATGCAGAATGATTACGGTCTATCTTGACGAGGAGCGGACGGTGCCGGAGCCGAATGTTCTTAAGGAGCGGATCGTCGCGATGCAGAAGATGAGTATGCAGAGTGTGGTTTGGGGGATTCGTGGGGGCTTTTTGTTGCCGAATCGTCCGGCGGAGCATTCATTTTATGCGTCGTTGCCGGAAGGGGATTCTGCGTTAGTCCGTTTGGATGCGTTACTTACGGACATATTGGCAATATCGGCATTTTTTGATGAGGGCGAATCCTCGCGTCGTTCTGCGATGCCGACGGACGCATCGAAGGCATTTCGGTTTGACTTATTGGAATTGCGTGAAGTGCTTGCAGGGGCGATTGTGCACGAGTCGGGGGCGCTCTCTCACCCCGGCTCGGTAGCGTCACTGTAAAAACGAGGTCGAACCACAATCGGACAGTCCCGACGCAGTTCCGACCAGCCCGCTAAATTCGCCACAAACTCCAACTTCCACGCAACCTCATTGTTCTTCTGCCGAAATGAATGCATCGCGCCCTCCGGTAACTGCACCAAAAACTCCTCATGCAACGGCTCGTCCGGCGTCGTTCTAAAATCCGAACGGGAAAATATCGTTTGCCGAAATACATCCTGACGATGCGTTACCGTGTCCGTTCCCTGATGAAACCTCGCAATTTCCTCGCATACCAAATCGACCGACAAGTTTTGGAACCGTAAAATGCCGTCCTGATGAAGCAAAATTCGGTACTTCCTGCCGGGATAAATAGGATGATCCGACAACTCCAACAGCGTCGGTGCAACACGGAATGTAATCCAAAGTTGTCGGGCGACGCCGTAAAACAAGGCAATGCCGACTCCGCAAAATAAGCCGCGAAACGCGATGTTCAAAATGTAATCCCATAAAACATCCGATGCGTCGAAAAATGATTGAATCAAAATCACCAAGGCGATCACCGTCCAGGCAATCGCGACGAGCGTTTGGCCGACCAAGGGGAAAATTGGCCGATGCCCTAACGGCAAGCGATAGGAAAGATGCGTGCCGGGACTTTCGTTGATGCCGCGAATGTCGGGAATGGTCGGCCAATCCGTTGTCCGCTTGGCTCCGTCTTTCGGCAGTCCCTCTTTGGGTAGGGTAAGCAGAGCGGCTTGGCGTTCTTTGGAGACGGCAAGCAGTCGAAACGACTGCGGCAGGCCTATCAAGCCGAGAATGATGAGTGCAAACGATAGCAGGAGCAGAAACCAGCCCCAGATGGAGACTTCCCAAAAGACGATGGCTTGTTCGGGATGGTTAATCCGATACCAACAGTGGACGCGTTGCCCGACCGCAAAGGGTTCGAGGGCTAATTCGGCAATGTTTCGGTCGGCGGCGAATCCATCGTTGGGCCGCAGGGTGTGGTACTCGAAAGTCCAGACGCGGTAGGGATGGTTATTGACGGCATGTTCGAGCAGGACTTCGGGGCGGTAACGCGTTTCGGTGCCGAATATTTTTTCGGCAATTCGGGAATCGACGATGGTTCCCCGTGAGGGAACGAATTCCTGATACAGGGTCAATTTCGGAATTGCCCAAGTGCTGAGTTGGAGGATAAAAATGACGATGCCGACGACGAGTATCGTTGCAAAGGCCAGTGCTTCACTCCATCGGATTTGAGAAAAGGGATTCCGGTTCATGCGAGGCGTCTATTATAACATTCTCTGCACGAGCCGGGGGCGTAAGCCCCCGGCCGTTTTCCGCCCCTTGCGCCGTGCTGCATCACGTTGTATTTCCTTGCAAAATATGCACTTCCCGCATTGCTCAAATTGAACGCAACACCGCACACAATGCCAAAACACGCCCCATCGCATGGGTTTTAGCATGTAGCAAAATCCTCATCCAAATGCTGACGATAATGCCGTTCCACCAAATCCGCCGTATGGCCGATCCAAAGTTTTTTCATTACATCGCCCCAACGACGCACGACCTCATTGCTCCGACTCCGCCGCATGTTCCGAAACGGACACTTGATACGGCCCAAATCCGCCGACTCGGCGATTTGCTGGAAATGTTCAAACAAACTCCACGCCGTGCCCTGATAACCCTGCACCACAAACTCATTTCCGTTGTCCGAAAAATGGTTTTGCAATTCTGCTTTCAATTCATCAAACAACGGTACGAGCCGAGTTGCATGATTGACATGCCGTTCCGTCTTCGGCGGATGCAGCAAAAATCGGTTCTGCTCCCAATCGACATCTTTCCAACGCAACTGTTGCAATTCCGAAGGACACCGCAGACCGCCGATCCGAGCCAATGCTACTATCACTCGCCACTCCTGATTAGGACAGGCATCCAAAAGTTTAGCATACTCTTCCATCGTGATGAATCGGTCGTGTTCGCGATTACGAAAACTGCCTTGCGGTATCTTGCGAGCCGGACTTTTCGTGAGCCAATCTTGGTCAACCGCCCAATTTAGCACGGCTTTGATTTTCTTGATGTGTCCTGCTACTGTCGCCTCGGCATACTCGTCTTGCAACGAGGTTCTCCATTCAAGCAAGCGTTCCAGCGTGATTTGTTCGATGGGTTCGCTTGGCGAAAACATCTCGAAAAACCGCAATCGGCTCTCTTGATAACCTTTGACTGTTTTCAATTTTATCTCCGCCATCTTGAACTTCAGGAATGCGTCCCAAAGTTGCCCGCAAGTTTTCGTCTCGTCAACGACAATCAAGCCGACCTTTGCTAACTTCGCCTTCAGTTCAGCCGGTGCATTGGTGAGCCAATGCTCATCCGACTTGTCCGGTATTGAGATTCCATTGCGACGATAGTAGAGCAAGGCCTCGACAATTCGCTTAAACCGTTCGGCCGTCTTTTTCGTGTACTGCTTGCCGCCCAGATGAATCGTTTGACGCTTTTTGCCGTCATACCATTGGACGTTGTAGCCGGCTACTTTGCCGGAACGTCTATCTACTGTGAGTGTTGCCATTTATGTTCTTCTCCTTTCTTCGGCAACACATGCTATTGCATGGAGTCATCGGAAATTTCGGGTTTATTCTTTGCCGAATCTTGGCCATCAACAAAATCACGTAGCGATTGAACGGAAAAGATGACCCGGGTTCCGATGCGGACGGTTCGGATTTTCTGTTCTTTGGCGAGGTTCCACATTGTTCGGGTGCCGACGCCGAGCATTTCGGAGGCAACCTCGGCGGAGACGCCGATGCGTTCGATGTCTTGCTTGGGAGCCGGCGTCGGTTTCGGCGGAATGCGGAATGCGGTTTTGGTGCCGGGCGAAATCGTGATTTTTGTCATAGCGGCAATCTACCATTTTGGTCATTCTAGAGAGTTACCCAAAACTGCACCTATCGAGTTTGCCGACAATCGGCATAAAGCTCCCAAACCACCTGTTTTAATGCCAAGTTCTCATGGAAGAGACCATCGCCAAACTCCGCAACATCACGGAACAAAGAAAAAAATTGCAATCCGATTACCAGACCAAACTGGAGGCATTGGACCAAGAAGAGCAGGTCTTGCTGCAACAGTTGGAAGCCAAGAAAAACCGCTCGACGACGCCCACCTTTGAAGCGAAAAAACGGATGGTGCAATGGAATGACGGCTGCCAAAAATTGAGTCCGCAACGGTTCAAACTCCTTGAAGCACTATACTTTGCGGAGAAGCAGGAATTGGTATTGAATGACTTGGAAGCGGCCGTCTGGGGCGACGAAGCCGATGTCAACCTCGGTACGATCAAGACGGCGGTGTGCCGATTAGGAATTGCTTTGATTGATGCAAACAGTCCATTTTTGATTGAAAGCATCTTGAGCAAGGGCGGCGAAACAATGGAAATCAGCGATGCAAAAGGTGTTCGCACGGTCAAAACGCGACCGTCGCTGCTGGGCTTTCGTTTGATTATGCGTATTGCAGAATCGGGGCAAACATTACCGAATTCATCGTGAAGGAGTTACAGGAAAGTTGTAACGCGTGTGTAATGGCGGAATAGTAGAATGGTCGGCGTCGCGATTGGAAAAGTAGAAATTGCCAGATTGCGTGTTTCATAAGAAAAAATTAACAAGATGAACCGCCAACAACATAATGTCCAGTTGCATGAAACCCCGCCAAACAAAGGGCCGACGACGATGTTGCCGAATTGCGGCTTGCTATTTGCCAAAAATCTTGGCAGCCATATCGATGATTTCTTGCTCGGTCATCGGCTCATCTTCACTGAATTATAGGCAACTCGAACCTTTAGCTTTACCCAACCCAAATTCCCTTAATTTTCCTCAACCCCATGACCAGAAACGCCGAAGACAGGGACATGAGTCCCGCACGAAAGGAACCCAGCACCGAGACCTATTCCGGCAAATTCGCAGCCCGGTTGCGGATGCTTCGGGAAAGGGCTGGACTCACTATCGAAGATTTAGTTGTTGCAACGGGAATTCCAGAGAGAACGCTTTACCGTTGGGAGTCTGGAATACGTCAACCACCAGTCGATATCTATCCCATTCTTGCAGAAGCCCTTGGCGTGAAGGTACGGACGCTCTTGCCGGACGAGTGAAGGGGGCGGGAGAAGTGCCGATAAAATCGGCATAAACGATACAAAGCGTCGTAGATGGAGACAATTTTTGTTTTTTCCCGACCATCTTTCGTGAATTTGCAAAAAATTATGTGGAATGCTGGTACAATATGAGCAGCACATCAGAATAGAAAACGTGAGTGCGCAATGACTTTAACACTTCAACACAGAGAAGAATTTTTGCATCATGCTCATATTTGCGCAATCGCTTCGGAAGCGGGTGTCAATTTGGCTCTCGGCAAAGAAAAATTAGACTATGGAATCGACGGATATTTTGCTATAATACAATCGGACGCGAAGGGGAAACTATCACAAGGCGGTGCAAAAATCGAGTTTCAACTTAAGGCATCTTTCTCAAAAGTGTCGATAAAAAAGGATCATGTTTCCTATAGAATGGAAGCGGATGCATATAACAAACTCGTCAATCGAGCACATGATGGAGTTCCCGTAATGCTTATTTTACTGGTGCTACCAAAGGAACAATGTCAATGGGTTTCACTCTGTAAAGACGAGATGATTTTACGAAAATGTTGCTACTGGCAATTTTTTACCGATGCAACACTTTCTGCGGATTCCAAGCCGGTTAAAGTACAATTTCCGATCAATCAAATCCTTACCCCTGAAACAATAGTGGAAGCGTTACAGAAAGTTCAGAAGGTAAATTCACAAAATGTAGAACAATATCGAAAGTTTTTTTCTACTGATGGAGGTGTACAATGAAAGCGACTCCAATTATTGACAAGCGAGTTAGAGAGGGGCTGGATTCGTTGCCTACGGTCGGTCAGTTTGCCGAATATCTTGTCAAAACAGGATGGATAAAAGTTAAACAAAACAACCGGAAAATTTTTGTTTTTGGAACGACGGAGCCGAGTTATGATGGTTCTGAATCGCCGATTTTGATTTTTCCGGCTAAAGACTCGTATTCAGATGCGAAACTTCGCATAGAGGACACTATAAACACTCTTTCAAACTATCGGGGCAAATCGTTCCATGATATGTTGATGGAGGTTTTTTGTTACGGTACTGATGTTCTGCGGCAACGGATTATTATGCCAGCAATTCGTGGGATTCCATTGAAAATGATGCCGGAATTGCTACGTGATTACCGAAAATTGATTGAAAAAACTGCGCAACTCGAAGTCTCACCACAAGGCGAACGCCCTTATCAGCTTGGTAAAGCAAGTCAAACGAAACAAAAGAGTCAAGAAATAATAGAAAATTGCTTGTTCGGGCACACTTTTGTCGGCAGTTTTGGTATCTCTATAGAAATGCCGCTAAAAGTGGATGCAAGCCAAATTTCCGGCATATCACGTTATAGGGCTACATTAGAACGCTTGACAATGCAAAGAGTCGCAATCGGATTGTCCGACGCTAATAGAGTTTTGAAAGGCGAACCTATCAGCACAATCACGGATAATGTCGAAAATGGATTCAACATTGACATTTGCCAATCTATGGAATCTTTGATGACGACACTTTCATTGATAAATGGAACGCCGAGTATTGATTATACATTTAATTGGTCACCGTTGATTGTCCCCTGTAAAGAGATAGCAACACTTAAAACTCTCGCTTTTGCTCCAAGAGAAGTATTGTCTGTTTTCCAGGATGCAACAAAAGAAATGAAAAAACTCCACCAAACTCCTCCTATTACGATTCGCGGAGAGATACTCACACTTGCGGACGACCCAGAAAAAAAGGATACCAACGAAAAATGGAGACGAACAATTACCCTTCGTTGTAAAAGCAAGCCGGGAATTAACATTGTTACAATTACTTTATCATCAGAGGAGGATTATGCAGCCGCTTGTATCATACGAGGGCATGGGCAGTGGCTTTCGGTACGCGGCATATTAAACGATGACGGGAAGGGACATCGTTTACTCAGTCCACAAAAACTAAAGGAAGTACCGCCTTTGTTTATAGACGAGGCGTAACTATCAAATAACATATTCTCACACAGCGACGTCATTCGGCGACGCTTTTGCCGGACGAGTGAAGATATATCAGACGGATTTCATTGAATCTTGATGACAATTTTCAAAGGTTTTAGCGATAAAAACATTTTTGCTAAAACCTTTGTCGTTTTGGCAGCACCACGTTTGTGAAATCAGCCACTCACAATTTGAGTAGCCTTCTATTACTACTTCGGGGGTTACATTCGTCGGCACAGCAAAGTGTTCAAGCCGCAAAATGTCTACATTGTGTTTACTCGTGTTCGCAACGAAATAATCAGTGTTTAGCCATTGATATGCGGGAATAAACTTGCAATCACGAAAACGCTCATATTCATACGTAAAATTATCCCTTATTCCACGTTGCCAGCCTGCACTGCCAGCATATCCATTCATGCGAATTTTGTCCGTCTTCTTTCCGTTCTCATAAACGAGCATGATAAAATCATATTGATTAAGGAAACACACCTTGGCAACACAGAACGGCGGGTATGGACGCATTGCCAAATGCGATGGACAAAATCCATTCATTTTGCCGGTTACTGGGTTACGGTACGTGTTCCAGTTACGCCAACTACCGTCATCCTGTAAAAACGACCAATCACTACTTGTCCAATTATTAAGAAAACCGCCACCTTCCATTCGGTAACATACTGCCGATCCGATAGACTTTTCAAATTGAGAGTCAAATTGAAAATCAGAATGATTACAGCCATTCGGATAATGCACCCTTTTGTAATCGAGTCCCGGTATTGCATAATCATAGAACCAGTGGTCGTAATTTTCACCTTTACGTATACGGCAAAATAACCGAGCAATACCCGTCACATTTGACGGTCGCCTGTCCGTTGTGTAGACAATCGGATAGACATCAGTCGCATGATCCCTGTAAACAGCGTTGGAGCGTGCCTTCGCCCATCTTGGTAAAAACAGCCTGGCAGACACCGCCGCAAACGTCCTCAAAAAACCGCGTTTTTTCGTCGACATTCCTGCATTCTATTCCTCTCTTTCAGAATTTTCAAGATATTTGACCATTTCGGACAACACCCCTGCTTGCATTGACTGAATTAGACAATATAATATCCCGTGTTGAGTTTGCACACGTATCCCGAATACGGAAAAATCCGCTTTTGTCTGTGTGCAACCTCAACAGTAAACACAAAGGCAAGGCGGATTTTTCGCGTTAACCCCGAAAAACAAAGGAGAAAACCAGTGTTTTTAAGATTCGCAACTATTCCAGACGGTTACCTGCTTGTGAAAGCAGACCGTATCGAGGCAATTAGCACAAACGATGCTGCCGAAGCGACAAAACAATCAACGCTGACGCTAAAAAGCGGTGCCAGTGTGCAAGTGGCGATGGAGCCGCCGGACGTTTTGCATGCCCTTGAAAGAACGCTCGGACTCCACTACATCGTAGGCTTCGACCTGTCAGGGCGCACCGAAACACATCCAACACTCCGAAGAAAACCGCCGGAGGAGCCGCCCTAAATGGTTTTCGGCAGGTCGCCGAACCCCTTTTATCAGATTTTACAACCAAAAACCTTTAACCACCTAACCAAAAGGAACCTAAACGATGAGCGAACCACATAAACTAAATGAACAGGAGGCAATGGCAATAGTCACCGATATTATCGAATTGCTACAGAGCAAAAAACTCACGGTACGCGGCGCGCAGTACATTCTGTCCATTGCTCAACTAGCCACCGTGCTGCCGCTGACAAGAATGGAAAACACCATTGTCATCGCCATGCCGGAAAACATGCAATGGAAAGGCAATTTGCCGCCTATTCTCCCTGATTCCAGTGAGTAGCCTTATAAATTTGTTTGGCAAGTCCTGTTTCAGAATTGTTAATGAGGTCAAGAATTTCTGCTTGTCCTTGTTCGCATTTGTCAAGCCGTTCCTTGACTTGTTTTAACTCGGAAATGAGTTCCTCAATTTGAGTTTGCAACGTTTTATCTGTCATACCACCGTTTATCGGCAACCTGACACACAAAACTTTAACCCAAAACCGCTCCGAAAACCTTTAACAAACCTACCCCCAAATGCCGATAGATTATGAAACGCACAACCAGAAAACAGGCCATGCCCCGCAAGCGGAAAGAAGTGGACGTAAGCACCTTCGAGGGTCGGTTCGCGCTGCGCTTGCGAACGTTGCGGGACAAATCGAAAACAACGGTTGTGGAAATGTCCGAAAAAACCGGTATTCCAAAGACAACATTGTCGAACTGGGAATCGGGACTTCGGGAGCCGCCTCTAAAAGCCTATCCCATTCTTGCCGAATTTTTTGGAATCCGAGTAAGAACTCTCTTGCCGGAAGCCTAATTGCACATTTCCCCGAAATGGGGCTACCCTCTATTGCAATTCCCCAAAACGGGACTATAATGTCCCATGTTGCGTCGGGGTTGTCCGTATTAACCCGAAGTTCAAATCCAGAGCGAGTCCGTTTTTGCCGCCCGACGCAACAAATCGAAGGCAATGCGGGCTCGTTTCGCTTTTAATACTCTAACCCAAAGGAGGTAAGGATATGAGTCCAAGATTTACTCCATTAGTTGCACTTGTGCTGATGTTTGCTCTGTGTGGTTTGTGTTTGCTTTGGGCGGAGAGAACCATCCAGCAAATATCGGAAGACAAGCAAATGCTAATACAAAAACTAGCAAAGCCAAGAATCCCAGAAAAGCATAACGATCAGTGCGGTCAGGATTACGTGACGCCTCCATCTTCGCTGTCAGTTTGTCCAGCCGTTCATTGGTTGCCGCAACTTGATGAGCAAGGTCACGGAGAGCAGATTCAATGTTATTGTCCATGCCGGAATTTATCGGCACCCACTTTGTAAAACTTTACCTAACCCGAACACGTTTAGAAACCTTAAAACCAATGACCGATTATGCCGATAAAACGACGTATGGCGCGTCCTCGCAAGGAAGTGGATACGAGTACCTACACCGGTCGCTTTGCCGTCCGGCTGAAGAGTCTGCGCGAAAAAGCGGGCCTGTCTCACGAAGAAGTTGCAGAACAAATCGGAGTCTCTGCAACGACAATCTATCACTGGGAATCGGGGCGAATGGTTCCCTCTGTAGAACGGTTTCCGGCAATCGCCGAAACCTACAATCTCAAGCGTCCAAAAGACATTTTGCCCAGCCAATAATCGAATTCAACAAACACCACAATACCCTGCTTGACGGTTTTGTAGCGTTTGTTAAAATATCCCCCGTGATAAGTATTGCGGGAGAATCCGAATCAAAGACAGCCCGTTCCTTGTTCTCGCAAGACTTATCACAAAAAATTGCAAACAAGGGCGGGCTGTTTACGTTAACAAAGGAGATGAGAGCATGAGCAAAAACAAACATGACATAGACAAGCAGTTGTACAACTTGAACAAGACTGTTGCGCATTTATGCGAGCAATATATGAAACTTGACACAACCGTCAGAGGATTTTTCTGCCTCCAGGAAATAATTAAAACGACGCCGGAAATCAAGAATCAAATAATGGCAAGCATAAATCAAACTCCAGCAAGCCCGAATCAAACATTTGCTAATGATCGCATGAGCGAAAACAAAATAGAACAACCGAAGGCGTTTGATTTAGACGAATACTTGGCAAAGACCAATATCACACCGGACGATATTCGGCTATTCATACGGCTTACGAATTCACTACTTCACAGCCACAATAAAAATATAACCAGATTGATATATGTAGCGACGGCGGCACTGATTTTGAGCCTCGTGACTATTGTCGTAATTGTAACTTTTGCCGTGTCAACAGTTATGATAAAGCGTCAACAGCCGATTAACCTGAACCAAAAGCCGGAGGCAATCAAAGCGCACACAACGGATATTCCGATTGCTACCCACGCTATAAAATTTGCTCCTTTTGCTTCGGCAATCGACTTTTCGGCATATTTGTTCGATTCTCGTGCTGTTTCAAGCGATTGGGCAGATATTGCATTTGCCGATAATGCTATCGCATTTGTTTCGCGTGCAACGGCAAGAGACTGTTCAACTTTTTCCCGCTCCCACTGTTCCTTCTCCAGTTTTTTGCGAAGTGAGGCTTGGCACACAAAACCGAATTCGGTCAAGCCGAATATCACCGGTGCGGTAAAGTTTCCAGTTTCACTAAACAACGCAACAAGTGCATCGTGTTGGAGTCGTTCCTCGTCTAGCATGATGCACTTGCTATTGTGCAAGAAATTGAAGTTGAATGCCCGAATTTTATCCGAAAGGTCAATGCAAAAAGGCTTTTCGCCATCGCTTTTTTCGACAATTTCGTTGAGAATTTCCAGTTGGACTTTTTCGTCAAGCATGCCGAGTGTATCGGCAGTTTAATATCGCAACTTTAACCCCTCGGAACAATGACAAATTTTTTAACCTACACACAGAAATATGCCGATAACCAGACGTATGCGACAGCGCAAGGAAGTGGACACCTCGGACTATGCGGGCCGGTTCGCCGTGAGGCTCCGTGCGCTGCGGGACAAGGCGAAAATGTCCGTACCCGAACTGTCAGAACTGACCGGAATTC
>Ga0099364_10004239_pt1 | contig 21797 bp, 15 predicted proteins | sample TergutTh196P3_FD_73070 | JGI IMG/M metagenome (GOLD analysis project Ga0099364, IMG submission 73070) | Microcerotermes parvus P3 segment gut microbial communities from Pointe-Noire, Republic of the Congo - Th196 P3 | ecosystem: Host-associated > Arthropoda: Insects > Digestive system > Gut ... | reverse complement strand
CAGCGTAAAACAGCCGTTTTGTGGTATAATTGAATCACGAAAAACAAAGCATACCAAAAAAAGAAAGGCAAACCTCATTGGACAACTACAACCAAATCGTAAAAAGCTATATCAACGACAGAACAGTTTATGCACTTGACGGATCAGACACAGTGAAACCGTACAGCGAAAAAAGGGAAGGTTTGGAGATAGTCCGCGACGGAAGCAGGGGGAAACTGGAAAAAGGATATTGGACTTTGGAAATCGCCGCATTGACTTTTGTTACAAAAACATCGTTGCCGGTTTATGACAGGGTCTATTCTGTTTCCGAAAAAGGATTTATCAGTGAGGATGACGAGGTATTGAAAGGTTTACGATATTTGAGCAAAACTTTCGGAAACAAAGGCATTCGTACATTAGACAGAGGATATGACGCTTTGGTTTATTATGAATATTTCAGATTCAAAAAGCAACAATATGATTTCGAGGATTTCCGTGTACGGTCATTAAACGCAATTCGGAAAAGCGAGAAGAAAGCTTGTTTGTTATGGAATTAATTGATGTTTCCAAGCGTATTTACAAACCTAAGAAAGACAAGAAGAGGAAAGTGTTTATGAATTATGCTATTGCTGACGGAATTTTCGCCGTTCTCAATAAGACCTATACAAGAATTTTATCCTTCATTTGTCCGCAAAAACAGGATGAATTTATACAGCTACAATTATTTGCCTGAAAAAATGGGGGAACTCAAACCTTTTTTGTCTTAAAATTCTCCTACATTAATTTTATACTAAGATTATTACAGGCTCGTTAATTTTTATCCTACTGCACTTTTTTGTGTTTTCCATAAAACGGGCAAAGTGGGGATCCGTCGCGGGATTTATACGAAATACTGAGTAAAAGGCGGTTGTGTTATGAAAATTTTACCTGCTACCGTCTGCCGGTAAATTTGCATAGATGTTGTAATTTGTGATTTCGTCCGCAAGCAGGCTGAAAACGGGGAACGCAAATCTGTTTCCGGATTCACCGTCTTCAATAAGCACAGTGACAACATACAGTGGTTTATGCGCAGGGAAAAACCCGCAAAACCACGCTGAATATTCTTCTTTTCCGGCGGAATTTTTTCTTCCGGTTTGGGCGGTTCCGGTTTTTCCGCCGACTGTCACGGTTTTAGGGCCATCTTCGTTATCTGCTCTTTCTGACATAGCCTCTATCAAAAACTCTTTAACCTTTAATGCAGAGGACGGATTCACTGCGGGGATAGGCGCATTTTCGGATTCGGATTCAATACGGGATCCGTCGGACGTAAAACCGCGTATCAAGCGCGGAGCCAGATATTTACCATCGTTTAATATTGCAGAAAGAGCAGCGTTTATTTGTACCGGATTTGCGAGAAACTTACCTTGACCGAAGGAAAAATTAGCCAGTTCGCCGGGGATATTCAAGTCTGCCTCTGAAGGTAAATATCCGCCAGACGATCTGTATCCGTTGTAAAATCCTATCGGTTTTCCATAACCCAGATCATATGCTTTTTGACGCAGTACAGAAACCTTCATTTTTGATGCGAGATATATATAATATGTGTTACAGCTTTTGGTCAGAGCGGAGTTCATGTCCAAAACACCGTGACCGCTGCGTTCATGACAGCGAAAAGTTTGATCCTGTATTTCGATTTTACCTTTGCACTTATAAGAAAATCCGGTTGAAATTCCCGATTCCAACGCGGCGGCGGTAACGGCGATTTTGAACGTAGAGCCGACATTGTATGAATAAAATGCCCGGTTTATCATGGGTGAATTTTGTGTATCATTAACACTGTCCGCCAGATTGTTCGGATTTATCCCCGGAAAACTTGCCGATGCGAGGATATCCCCGTTATAGGGGTCCGAAATAACAATAGCTCCTTTTTTTATCCGTTCATTTCCGATGCGTTCGGTAATTGCTTGTATACCTTTATCTATAGTCAAAACCACCCCGCCTGTGTCCATTCGGGTATCAGATATATCAGCACCTCTGCCTTTGATAAAATACCCCGCACCGTCCTGCAAAAAAGAAATGGAATTATTGTTTGCGCGTTTTGATAAAAATTCGTCGCAAGCTTTTTCTATTCCGGAAACCCCCTCGTTTTCTTCCGGGTTAAGGTGACCGATTATATGCGCTGCCGCTTGGTTGTCCGAGTATCGGGTAAATGATTTAAAAATAAAACCGCCGGGGATTTCGTTGATTTTTGCAATATGCGTGAACGGATCCGGAACATCTGCAAAAAAAGGTTTGCGTGAATTGTAAAGAGCTTGCACATCCGTTGCGGAAAGAGTTGAAAGTGCGGTTATTTTACGGATGGTATCATTAATGGTTTCAGCGGAGGATTCGGGGAATATAACGGCGCGATAAACTTCCTGCGTGTCCGTCAGCCTGTTGAAATTACGATCATATATTATACCGCGTGCGTTTCCGGCTTTTAACGAATATCTTCGCTGGCGGTTTGCAGCTTCCAAAAGATCGGCAGAACCGCTCAAAGCCGCTATCCGTCCCGTCAATCCCAAAAATATAACGGAAAAAGCGATAAATATTAAAACTATCCGGTTTTTTGATGCGTTAATTTTCATTCGGGTTTGCCCCTTTTTTGTTTATAATAATATTTGATTTATGTGATTTTTGGTCGATTTTGATATATTCGGTATTTTTTTCGTCGCCGTGAATTTTTGTTTTTTCGCCGTATTTTACCGTAATATCACATGAAAATTCTCCGATTTCAACGCTTGCCGAAAAACCGTCCCAGTCCGCCGGGATAACGGGAGATATGCATAAATAGCCGTCCTTGATTTGTATTCCCAATAAATTTTCGGCGACCGTCCGCCAATACCATGCCGCCGCTCCCGTGTATATGCTCCAGCCGGCTCTGCCGTAGCAATTTGGGTTGGTATAGACATCTGCCGCCATATAGTACGGCTCGAGCGCGTAAGCATTGGGAAATTGCGAGCTATCCGTGGTTTCTTGCGGTATAGTGTATTTTTTTGCGGGATTGAGCATACCCAAAACAGCGTATCCGCGTTCGATATCACCGGACATAAGCAAAGCTTTTGCGTACCATACAGCGGCGTGGGTATATTGACCGCCGTTTTCACGAACTCCCGCAGGATAGGACTTCACATAGCCCGGATTTTGCTCAGAATGCTCGAAAGCCGGCGTAAATAACTTGACGATACCGTTTTTGTCGTCCACAAGTCTTCGGTAGACCGATGCCAACGCGGTTTCACGTCTTTGTAAATTAGCAGAGCCGGCAATAACACTGAAACTTTGAGTCAGACTGTCGATGGAGCATTCATCATTCCCGTTCTTTCCCATAACTGCACCATTGTCGAAGAATGCCCGTATATAGTGTTCGCCGTCCCAGCAATGTTTGTCTACCGCCGACAGCAGCTCCTGCGCGAGCGTATGATATTTGCCGGAAGTTTCGGTTTGGTTGTATTTTTCTGTTTTTTCGCATACCCCGGCAAAACGGGTCAGCACGATCGAAAGAAATTGTGCCAGCCAAACACTTTCCCCTGCTCCGTGTTCGCCGACACGGTTATAGCCGTCGTTCCAGTCTCCGCCGCCCATCAAAGGCAGAGAACGCTCACCGAAACGGCAGGCACGGTTTATCGCCCGAACGCAGTGGGAGAATACGGGTTCTTTTAACTCGCTGAATCCGGTTTCGATATACCGCTCGTTTTCATTTTCACCTAACTCCGGTGCACTGAGGTATCTTACGGGAATATCCAGGATCGAATAATCGCCCGTAGCATCAAGATATTCGCAAACCGCATAAGGAAGCCATAATAAATCATCTGAATATCGGGTACGCACGCCTTTTTTACCTCCGCCGTATTTCGGGAGATTGTGCCACCAATGCAAAACATCTCCTTCCTCGAACTGTGCCGCACAAGCGCGGATTATGTGCCTTTTTGCAATATCCGGATAGATTACCGTAAACGCGCACACATCCTGAAGCTGATCCCGGAATCCAAATGCTCCCCCGCATTGAAAAAAACCTGTTCTGCCGTATATGCGTCCTGCCAGAGTTTGCCATGGAAGCCATGTGTTAAACATATAGTTCAATTCATTGTCCGGGGTAGATATTGTGATTCGGTTGGGATATCTGTTAGAGAGTTGATTTCGGTGTTTATTTGCAGGACGATTTTTACGGTTTCCGGCGGCTTGATGTGAATAAACAGTCGTTACCGGTTTCAAACAATGTTTTAGTTGTTTTATCACCCCTTGTTCCGAACAGGCAAAAGCCATCGTAAATTTCAGAGAGATATCCGCACCCGGCGGCAGGGTAAGTTTTACGATCAGGGCGGCGCATACATCGTGCTGCGGCGGAAGACTCGGTTTATCCCATCTCGCACACAAAAAAGAGGGACGATCCGCAACGACATAAAAGGAGCGGTTACAGGTTAACCCCATCATTGATTTTACCGCTTGATTGAACGGGTTTCGCAAAAATAGTATATTATCCTCAATATGACCGCTGATCTGTCCGGACAGATTCCGGCTGACTCCCATCACAGGTTCTATATAATAGGCTATTTCAATTTCGCGGGTTTCGTCCGAAGTGTTATTCAAAGTAACATCGAGATATTTCACCATGCCTTTTCGAGGAACCGTGACAATAGCCGTACTTTGTATATCCTCGAATATCCCGCTGTATTTTGCGTAATCAGGGTTGAATTCGGGTTGTGTCCCGAGGATAAGATCATAGCACTTGTCCTTTACTCTTGCTGCAAGGAGTTCGCCGCGGTTGTCCGACATGGGATCGTTATACCAGGGTGTAAGTTTGTTTTCGCGGGAATTTATCGCCCAGGTATATCCGAGCGCTTTGTCGGATAATAAAACACCAAACTGAGGGTTCGCCAGCACATGACACCACGGAAGCCCGCAAGATCCGGAATCCCTTTGCGGAAAAAAACTTTCTTTGTAAAACATACCTGAATTCAGCTTATATCCGTTGGGGACAACATTTTTCGCCGCCGCGCATTCACGCAAAGAAACCGGCTTATATTTAAAATTCACATCGGCATAATTTAAAATATCCCGGGGAGCGATATGACAGGCCGCCGCACGCAAAAGACCGGATATTTCCTCGCCGCAGGAAGCCGTGTCGGTCAGGTGTACTCCGCCGCGCACGTCGATTTTATACTCACGGTAAATTTCTAAAATAAGCTTTAGCAGCATATTTGTTACAGCGCGGTTGTATTCTCCGCCCTCGTGATACAGGAATACAAGGTCATAAACAATACCGCAGATACGCAATTTCTGATGACAGCTTATATAGCTGCGGGCGCGTTCTGCATCACCGAGCGAATTTATCTCCATAAGAACAATAGGTAGATCGCCGGAAATCCCGGAAACCCACAACCGTTTTGTATTATGTGTATTTGTTGATATAGCGGCAAGACTTTCGCCGGATACGTTTTTTCCGAAAAGTATTTGCGGTAATAAAACCGATGACAGCCGCCCTTCTATGGAATCATGCGAAATCGGACTCTTCGCGGATTTGCGTTTTTCGATATATCCCGAATTTCGCAGTTTTATAATATTTTGGACGGCTTCTTTTTTATTTGCGCCCGCGCTTATTAATAAACGGATATTCTTTTGGGCTTTAGCCGGGAAATCCAGTTTTGCTTTTATTGCAATGCAACAATCCGGGACGCCCGCAATATTTGAGCTTTCTGCATCGAAAAACGTGTGATCAAAACCCTCGAATAATCGCTCGATACCATACGGACGGGTCAAAATGTGCTCTCGCCGGGTTTCAAATTCAAACGCAGTGTCTTCTAAAAAACCTACCGCAAGATAAACCGTCTTTTCGTTTTTGCGGCGTTTACGCTCGGCTGTTAAAACCTGCGCTGTCCGGTCATATTCGATTTTTACAAAAAGTTTGGAGAATGCAGGATGTGCCGCGTCATCCTCAAAAGGAGCGAGCGTTGGCTCGAGATAGATGAACAGTTCGGATTTCCGGCGGCGTTTGGCAGTGTTTTTAACGGCAAACTCAATTTGCTGCAATGCCAGCGTAGGATGTAAAAGCTTAAGCATTCCGCAGGAAAAACCTGAATTTTCGGCAAGATAGGTCACGGAGTCCGCAGAGAATACCACGCTTCTTTTTACAAGACGACCGTAATCCGGAGCAAATGTAAAAGGGATGATCCCTGTTTCGGTTTTAAGTGCGGCAAAAATTCCGTTCGGACGGCGCAAAAGATCCTGGGGCCGGCGGGTAATATCCTGTCCCTGATAGAAAGTGTAATCTGAGCCGCTGTCCGTAATAATCGAAGTAAGTTCACCGTTTGAAAGAAGTTTTACTCGGGGTGCGTGAGGATAAATAAATTTGTATTCCAGCTCTTCAGCGGTTTCCCGAATATTTTTTGCAAAGTTTTCTTTGCGGTATATACCCTGATAAATAACCGCTCCCTCGCTGATTTTTTCTTGCAAAAGTTCGCGGGCACTCTGCATAAATTTGTCGTTTAAAAAACGTTTCTGCATAATATTACCGCTTAACGCATTGGCAGCGGCAACGATGCTCATTCCCACATGATGCGACATATAGCTTTTGACGATCCGGTATCTGCTGCGAGAGGTTTGTCCGTGGGTACCACCAACCCTCGAGCGTGTAAAGTCGATAGCTTCATAATGTCCGTATCTTCCCGATACGCCGAGCTTTTTCAATTCCTGCAAGTTTTTGAACGCAGAATTAAAATCATGTCCCAATGCCAGATAGGTTGAATAAGGCGATACCACAAGGTCGTTGTCCATTCCGCGCTTCAACGCCAATTTTTGTACACCGTGCGCTTTGTACTGATAATTCAACTGTGTATCAAAAGCGTAAAAACCGCTTTCGGAAACACCATACGGAAGAGGGGTGCTGTAAGGGGAACCCCATTCTTTTGCCCAGCGTTTCTGGCAATACAAACAAAACCTTAGACCCTCATACCCCAACGAGCCTTCATAGCTGCAAAGCAAAAGTTCGGGCATAAAATACTCAAACATCGTACCTGTCCACGACACAGGTCCGGTAAACGAATTATGCCGTGTCAGGGTACGGGATAAAACAGACCAATGCTTTTTGGGGATTCGGCGTTTGGCTATGGCGAAATATGAGGTCATTCTCGCTTCGCTCATAAGGGTGTCATAATAACCGGTACTCATTTTTTCGTTCTGCGCATCGTAACCTATGGCAAACAGCTTTTTGTTTTTGTTATAAAATATCTCAAGATCCGCATCGTCAATTAATATTTCTATACAACGGATAATTTCGGCTAAAAAAATATCCTCGTCCAGATATTCGCGCAAACCTTCTTTGAGCGCGACAAGACAGCACAAAAAGTTGCCTGAATCCACCGTTGAAACATAAGGAGGATTCAACGGCTTCAAACTGTGGTTGTCATACCAATTGTAAAGATTGCCGCGCCATTTTTCCATCTTTGATATGGTTTCCAAAATGTTTTCTAATCGTTCCCGCATACCTGCGGTATCTATAAAATCGAAATCACGGGCACACAATACCGAGAGCAGAAGCAGTCCGATGTTGGTTGGTGAGGTTCTGGATGCTATTCTGAATACAGGCGCCTCCTGTACGTTATCCGGCGGAAGATAATTTTCTTTTTCGTTAGCATAATCACAAAAGAAATCCCACATTGCCGCCATGTCCGAAACAAGTTCCTCCCGGGCTTCTTCGGGGATATGCCGACCTTTTTTTTCGCTTTTTTTCCCCGAAAAATAAACAAGGAAAACCGAAAGCGCGAAAAGGATCCCGAAAAACCGCAAAAACCCGTAGGGTGAAAAAATAAGCAGGATCCCGATAAACTCACCGAACCAGAAGTAGCTGAAAATCGAGGAGGGGGTGTCCTGCTTGCAAACTGCTCCGGCGGCGGGTTCCCATTCAAGCATTTTTTGCCGGGAAATAAAACGCCGGTATACGCCCTTGACGGCGGCATCCAGGGCATTGCACGCAAACTGGGGAAGAAGAATAAGGTTGTAGAAAGTTTGAGATAAAAGTTCAAAAGAACGCGGCAGCACGCTTGAGTAGTATTTGCGGGACAGCGCGAATATTCCACCGCCCGCAACCGTAAAGAACAGCGAAAAAACGTAAACGGATGCAGTAGCCAAAAGTGCTGTCAGGGTAAGCGCCGCCGCAATCGGACGAGGCGCAATAAAAGCTATGAACAAGCACATGAGAGCGAAAACCGGATTTAATTCCCGAGCTATATTGTCGAATAATTTAAATTTACTGACTCCGGACAGCGGATTTTTTATTCTGCCGTCCGGAGTATTTATTTTTCGCAAAATAAACGGTATATTTTGAAAATCACCGCGAATCCAGCGATGCAAACGCTTGAAAAAAGGTACAGCGGAGGTCGGAAAACTGTCTGTAAGTTCGATGTCATAAACAAATCTCGTGCGCAAAAAACCGCCTTCCAATATATCGTGGCTCAATACGGTTTCGGGCAGGAAAACGTTTGAGAGCATTTTGTGGAAAGTATCAACACAGATCAGCCCTTTACCCGTGAATGTCCCTTCACCGTACAAATCCTGATATAAATTTGAGCATTGCATATCATATGCCGATACACCACCGGCACCGCACATTACCTTGGTAAACGGTGTGGAAAGCGAGCTTCGCAAATCGGCTGCCATACATGGTGCGATAATACCGTAACCTGATACAACAATACCGCGTTCATCATCTGTTTCGGGTAAATTCAACGGATGCTCCGCTATTGATACCAGCGAGCAGGCGGATTCTAGTAATGCCTTGGTGTCGTAATCAAGAGCCAGAATATATTTTACGGTTCTCAGTTTTTTAATATCTCCTGTGAAATGATTATAATCTGCGCTCCCGCCTTTGATAAGATTTATCAGGGTTTGGATCGCTCCGCGTTTTCGTTCGGTGCCGATATAAATACGCCCGGTTTTGCTGAACGAACGTTTTCTTACAAGCAGCATAAACTTATTGTTATACTTGCTGTTCAATGATTGAATGAGATTTGCACAACCGCGTATCTTCGCCTTATCTTCGGGCATTTCCGGAAACTTCGCTTGTTTTAAATCTGCGAGCGCCATAAAAGCGACAGCGCCTTTGCCGTTAGTATAATACAGTTTTTCCAGCTTGGAGCGCAGTTCGTTAAGCTGCTTAACATCAGGCAGCAACGTGGAAATTACCACCAGAGTTTGCGCTGTCTCAGGGATACTGCCCGAAAAATCCAATCTTGGGGCATACTCCCCACGGGTTCCTTTCATGCAGATATATTCCAATGCGGGTTTTATTATATTCCACATGGGGAAAAATAATAGCAACGCCCACCAAACGTTATTCATAAAAAAAGCCAGAGTCAGAGAAAATATCAAAGGAATTCCCCAATGCGCTTTTATAAACACCCTGTGCCCGAATCCGGATTTTACTAATTTATCATAATCGCGGTATATATAAAATCCGGCATGATCCCGGCGGATGCTTTCGTTTTCTACGGACGTTTTTGCTGCCGCGTTTTTCAAGCGTTCTTCTTTGTTTTTGAAAGCTTCCTGAACGTATCCCCGTGCCAGCTCTATTTCGTCTTTTTGGATTTTTAATGCTATCCTGCTGATTTTATACCTATATATCTGCTTGGTGGTTTCGTTCATTTTGCTATAAAATCCGCTTGGGTCGTTTTGAAGCACGATATCCAGCTTGTTCTTTTCTTTTACAATTTGATCCATATCTACAGCATCGATATTAAATAATAAGGTCACGCATTTGCCAATCAGTTCCGACCGCTTGATTTGGTCTGATTTTCCGTCATGTTGTCCGTTTGAGTCAACTTTTCTTATTTGTTCCGCATTTGTGCAAACGGCACGGCGCACTCCTTCCACTGCGCTTATACGGATCGCTGTTTTTAAAAAATCCAATTCAAAATTTTGAATGTTACGCCCTTTTTCGAACAATGTCACAAGTTCTGTGCAGGATTCGGTAGAAAACTCAAATTCAAGATCTAAGGTTGCCGTATATACAAAAGAGTATACATAAGCAAGACCGTCCGGTGCACAGGGAAGAGCCGTTTTTGCGATACTTTTCAAAAGTGCTCTGCCCTCTTGCTCGATCATGTAATAATTATCACAAAGCCATTCATTGCAGGTTGAATACACGCCGCCAAGGCTCGCTTTTTTATATTGACGCCGGATGTCTGCCAGGCTCTTTTTCAAAAGATTCACGAGCGTGTCGGATTTTTTGTATTTTATTGTACAATAACCCGCAAGAACATCGGTCAATTTTTTTTCTAAGTTTGTATTGATCGTCAATTTTATCTCCTGATTTAAAAAATACTTCCGAATAGCGGCATTTCGCTTTCGTACATATGTTTCAGCAAAAACCGTATCTTTAACAGCTGTGACCTGAATTCCCCGATATCGCTCGCTTCGGCATAGGCTTTGATGGAATGGCAAATTATCTGTGTTTCATCAAGTTCGTTATGGCGAACAAAAAAACGCAGGAATTTCGAGCCGCTTTCCCATTTTTCCAAGATTTTGTCCGAATATTCCACCATTTCTTGTACGTCGTGTGTATTTGCCGCCGCATCAATATAGGTGTAAAGACGTTCCTTTATATAATTAAAATAAACCAACCCGGCAATTGCGAATATAAATATTGCCGCCCATATCGCCGCCATTGTGATCATTCTTTTCAAATTATTAGACCTCCTCGGGAATTAAAACGTGATGTATGAACACAGATCATACGTTGCGAAGTGATTTTCGAGGAGGTATATTCATCTCCTGCAATCAAACCGGAAAATATAAATGAGCCGGGAAAATATTTTTAATTTTGTCTTGGTACGATAAAATATTTCGCATTCTCGTCTGCGGTCATGAGAAATATATCGTTTAGGTTAATATTATTTTCTTTCAATGTTGCCGTCAGCCATTTTTCGCCCAGGCAAGCTTCGTTCAATCCTTGTGTTATCAATATGCCGTCGCTAACGATAACCTTAGGCGGTGGCATATCGGCACCTTTGATTTCCATTGCTTCTGCCGTAAGGTTCTCTTTGGTGAATTTTTTCAAAAAACTGATACTTCCGTTAGTTTCAGTGATAGCGTAATGGACATCCTGAATATCAAAAATATTATACCCGCGCGCAGCCTCCAGCAGGTCGTCAATGGACATTCGCAAGAGTTTCATTTGATCCTGCTGTATAACGCCGTTTTTTATTATTATCATAGGCTTTCCCGTCATAAGGCGGCGGAAACCCCTGAATCTGAGATTAAGGTTGGTGAGAATCAATTCGCTGCCCGCGAGTGCCAGGATGGGTACTGCTCCGGTCAGCATAGGGATATTAACATCCTCAATGGGCAGTGCCGCCATATTGGAAATAAGGATCGTCGCTACAAGATCCGAGGGCGACATATCACCTATTTGACGTTTCCCCATTATGCGCAAGCAAAAAATTATTATTAAATAAAGGATGATTGCGCGTAAAAAAACAACTATCATGAATTCTCCGTATTCACTTTAATTTATTTATGTTATATTGTTTTCCTTAATTTGTGAATTATTCTGAATTGCGGGGATAAAATAAATTCAGGATTACAAATATGAAATTAATGGAGTTTTTGTTTTGTTTAGATATATTTCCCAAAAGATAAAAACATATAAAATAATTAAATCAATAAAAGATCAGGCGGATTCAAACGGATCCGGAGAATACGAAAGCCTATCACAACTTACGGGCAGCCTGATCGACGATGTAGTAACAATACGGGAAAAAGCGGGAAACAGCGCAGATTTGGTGATTCGTGAATTGGTACTTGACGGGGTGTCCGTTAATGTCATAAGCTGCGAAGGGATGACGGATCTGCTTGCCGTAAGCAGGTTTATTTTAGAGCCGCTGAGGGCTCTACGGTCGAAATTACGGCACAAATTAAAGTTTACTCCTGCGGATATATATTTCGCGCTGCAAAAGGAAGCCGTAGCCGCTGCCGATCTGAACACCGCAGCAAATACAGAGGATATTTTTTCATACATCATGTCGGGCTTTACGGTAGTACTTGTCGATGGTGTGGCGGCCGGGATCGCGATAGGAACACAGGGTTTTCCGGTTAGATCGGTAGAGGAGCCCAGCGGTGAAGCAAACATCCGGGGTTCGCGGGAGGGATTTGTCGAATCCGTGCGTTTAAATATGGCACTTGTGCGTAAAAGGGTTAAATCACCGAAGCTGCGTTTTGATATGATAAAGATAGGTGAAACCGGAAAAACCGATGTATGCCTTGCTTATATCGAAGGAACCGCATCAAAAAAACTAGTCGAGGATACCCGCAGAAAGCTAAATAAAGTAAAGGTGGATATGTTACTGGATTCCGGGTATTTACAGCCGTTTCTGGAAACACGGTCTTTTAATATGTTTTCTGAAGTCGGTATAACCGAACGGCCGGACACTCTGGCGGCAAAACTGTCCGAGGGACGGATAGGTGTTATTGTGGACGGGACGCCTTTTGTTTTGGTTTTCCCGTTTCTGTTTGTCGAAAATTTTCATTCGCTGGACGATTACAGCCACAAACCTTATTATTCAACTTTTACAAGGCTGTTGAAGTGGACGGCATTTTTCGTCACGGTGTTCCTGCCGGGACTGTATGTTGCCGTCGTTAATTTTCACCCGCAAATACTTCCGAACGAATTTTTGTTTAATATAATGTCGGCGGAAACGAATACACATTTGCCGATCATGATCGAGGCGTTGGTAATTCATCTCGTATATGAAATTATGCGGGAAGCGGGTCTCCGGCTTCCCCGGCCCATCGGACACGCCGTTTCTATTGTGGGTGCGCTGGTGATCGGGGATGCGGCGGTAAGCGCGGGAATAATAGCCGCACCCATGATAATGATAGTAGCGATGACCGCGTTGTCCGCTTTTGTGATCGCACCGCTGTACGAATCGGTTTCAGTGCTAAAGTTTATTTTTATATTTTTCGGGGGGATTTTCGGGCTTTACGGTATAGCGTTGGGTTTTTTGATGCTGCTGACCCAGATATGCGCACTGAACAATTTCGGAATCCCTTACTTTTCGCCGGTCAGTCCGTTTTCTTTTAAAAATAACCGCGATGTATTTATCCGGGCGAGCTGGAGAGTTTTGGGACAAAAAAATATCGAAATAGGGGACTTGCCCGGAGCGGATGAAAGAGAATAAACCGTTTTTTTCAAGCATAAACAACACCCCCTAAACAAGAAGAATGGAGAAAATAACCGGATGAAAGGTAAGATCACGATATTCCAGCTGGCGGTATTGCTTTTTTGCTGCCGTATGTTATCTTCCCTGTTCGGCGCCCGTGGATTGGAAGATTTTGCTTACGGCGACAGCCTGAAGATCCATATTGTTTCGATGCTGTTGCAAGCGCTGCTGCTCATTCCCGCATTTGCGCTGAATAAAAAATATTCGGACGACGGTATAACAGCATCCGCGTTCCGGTTTACGGGAAAAGCCGGAGGAACGGTCATTGGTGCGGTTTATTATGTGTATATAATATTTTTTGCCTGTGTTGCTTTAACCCGGTTCGGAAATTATATGATAAGCACGGTTTATCCCGATACGCCGTTTTTGCTGATAACGGGCTGTATGGTTCTGGTGTGTGCATATGCCGCGCGGTTCGGTATAGAAGCTATCGGAAGAATATCTTTGTTTGCCGCCCTGCTGCTGACCGTAGAAATAATTGCGGTGTTTTTCTTGCTTGCCGGCAGATTTGAAACGGTATGGCTGTATTCTTCGGTTGCCGGAACAGGAGTGGGGAATATGTGGTTTGAAGCGTTAATCCAAACTGCGGAAAACTCGGATCTTGTTTTGATTTTATTGCTTTTACCTCAAACACGCAGCGTACCGGACAGTAAAGAATATGAGGGAGAGAACAAAATAAAAAAGGGTACGGCCCGGGGGAAAGGCAAAGTTTTATTTTACCTTGTTGCCGCGCTTACCTGTATGGAGGCGTTTAACTTTCTTGCCCGCGTTGTTTTTGGCAATTTTGCCGGCAGTCTGCCTTTTCCAACCTTCCTGCTTGAAACTTTCAGCCATATGACGGTTTTCAAAAATATTAATATAGTTCACGCCTTACCGTGGACATTTATCGTTTTTGTGAAAATTACGATATATATTACCGGCGCGAATAACATCCTTCGGCAGCTCCTGCCCGGCAAAGCTAAAACGGTCGGAGCGCCGTTAACCTTGATATTGATAACTCTCGGTGTGTATCTGACGGTATTAAACCGCGGATCATTTGCGACGGATCAAACCGAAGCAATGCCCGGCCGTGGATTTTTGTTTTACGCTCAGGTGATACTTGTATTTTTACTCCCGCTATTTTTTCTGATAATTTCAAGGAGGAAAAGGAAACAGTGAAATTGACGGTTTTGCTTATATTATGTTTTACGCTATGCTCGTGTAGGTATATGGGCGGATTGCCGGTCGAAGAAAGGGCGATAGTACAAGCGGCGGCAATAGATTTGTCGGATAACGGATACAAAATAACTTTACAGTTAAATAAAACCGGAGGAGGAACAGGCATACCGTCAGACGATCCCGTTGCGCCGGATTCGATCACGGTTTCGGGAGAGGGGAAAACATTGCCTGAAGCGTTCGGCGAAATAAACAGCGGACAAAATAAAGGTAAAGATATTTTTTTCGGACAAACACGATATTTTATTTTGAGCGAAAAACTGCTGACCCAAAAAGGTTCCGGAGATTTTTTAAGCTTTATGCGCTCTAAAATTTACAGCATACCAAATTCTTATGTGCTGGCGGCAAAAGAAAACAGCGCATCCGAAATTGTGGAAGAAAATGCAAAAAACAGCATACTTCCGGATGACCATATAGAGAACAATTTAAAACATCTTATCAAAGAGGGGTATATTAACCAAAACCGGTTGCTGGATATGTTTAAGGATGAATTCAACAAAGCCGGTTGTGCTATAATACCGGTTATACACAAAGCACAGGGGTCGGGCAGCGAAGAACAAGCCGGTATAAAACTGCAAATCGGCGGTGCTGCGGTACTGCGCAGGGGAATGCTGACAGGATTTTTGTCCGAACAGGAACTTAGGGGAATAGTGTGGGCGCAGGGGTCTTTCGAAAATACGATGCTTTCGGTGAAAGACGGCGAAATATCTCTGACACTGCTTCCGAAACGCAGCAGATCAGAAATAAGCATAAGCGATAAAAAAATAGATATTACAGTCAAATCAACTTCAAACGCCCGGGTAAGCCGTCTGACAGAATCGCCGCCGTACAATACCTCAGATACCGCAAATACCGAAAGTCCGCCAGCAATTGTTGCGTTCTATGCGGAAAAAGAAATAAGTTTAATGATAAAAACAGCGCTGGAAAAGTGTATATACGAATATAAAATAAATCCTTTCAAACTGTCCGATGTCCGGCTTTACGGAAAAAAACGGGAATGGAACAGATTAGCGCGGGACTGGGATGAATATACCGAAAAAATTAACCTTAGCGTAATCGCCAAGGTTAATGTAGAAACAATTAGATAGGGTCCGGCAAAGGATTTTTTATCATCCCTCACGGAAACGTTGATGCTTTAATTTAAGTTTATCGCTTATCATGGCTATAAATTCGGAGTTTGTGGGCTTTCCGCGCCCGTTGTGTATAGTATATCCGAAATAAGAATTCAGGGTATCCACATCACCGCGGTCCCACGCCACTTCAATCGCATGACGAATCGCACGTTCAACACGGGAAGCCGTTGTTTTATATTGATTTGCCACGGTGGGATATAGAAGTTTTGTAACCGCACTTATCATAGCGCCGTCATTTATGCACAAATGTATTGACGTGCGCAAATAATGGTAACCCTTGATATGTGCCGGAACCCCGATTTGGTGCATAACATCGGTAATTATCTGTTCCATACCCACTTGCTTGCCGTCTTTTTGGATAAATGGAGAAATGTTGCCGAGCATTTTGATGATAGTGCTTCCCAGCATAACACAGTCAAATGGTTTGATGGAATATAACGCCGCGCCGCTTTTTATTACCAGCGCTTCGGTCGCTTCGGAATCATCCGCTGATGCTACGACAATTTTCGGCAAAGGAGAAATAGTTTGTTTTGCGCGGCTAATGACCGCACTTGCATCCATACCTTTCATTGAAAACTCCAACACAGCCGCATTTACTCCGGTTTTCAAAGCGGTAAGAACCGCTTCTGCGTCTTTTGGGACCGTTATTACCTCGACATCCTCTTCTTCAAGGGCGTTCTTCAGGTTATCGGTGTAGTCCATTCCTGCAGTAATAACAACTTTGAACATTTGCTTTTTCATTCCAACCTCCTAAATTTTATGTCCATTACCCCAAATCCCTTATACACGGCATAATCCGACATCAAGCTGCGATTTTAAATACTGCGGTTCGACGAAACTCATCGCACTGAGTAGATTTTCACGAGTATATTCCAGATTTTAACATATATTGCGATGAATGTCAATCCCCAATATTTATATAAATTGTAAATAAATGATATATATAGAATATAATGGCACCGCCGGGGTGATTATAGCAATTTATTGTTCTCTCCAATTTAATTTTTCTTCGCCTGTGCCATCAGTGCGTATTCGAAATGTGTGGATTTGAAATAAACTCATATCGTAAGATAAATAATAAATCCAGTTGTCAGCAACTCCAATGCCCATTAAAGAGGTACTAGCATCCACATTATCACTTAGTTTTGTTTTTTCAGCACCGCTTGTCCGCACTTTATATAATGCAAAGTTATCATCAATAACGCCTATGTAATAAATCCAACCATCTGATACATTCAAAGCGTAACTCTCATCATCATTTAGTCGTTCCCGTTCGGAACCGTCAATTTTCATTCTATATATAGTTTTATTATCGTCATTATTACTGTAATAGACCCAACCATCAACGACATTAATAACGAAAGCAGAATCATTACTTAGACGTGTGCGTTCAGTACCGTTAGTCCGAATTTTGTATATGGCATTGTTGTCATCCGTATTTGTGTAATAAATCCAATCATTTACCACATTTAAACGGCGAGATTTATCTAAGTTCAACTTTGTTTTATCTGTGCCGTCAAGTCTAATTTTGTATATATTACCGTCAATGCCACTTTGTTCAATGTGGGAATAATAAATCCATCCACCGACGACACTCATGAAAAATGCATGATCTTTTATAATTAATTCTTTTTTTGTACCGTCAATTTTCATTTTATATATTCCTGAGCCTTGTTCTGTTCCGCAATAATAAATCCAATCTCCCACAATATTGATATTTGAATAAACCTTTTCACCTACTTTTTGCTTATCTTTTCCGTCAATCCGGATTTTATAAAGACTATTTTCGTTATCATGTGCAAGATAATAAATCCAATCCCCGCTTTGAGCGATCGACCAATAAACAGTGCTATTCCCGATTGTATTCCCTCTTTGTTCGGTTTCGTCGGACAAGGGAAGTGAAGAGCTTTCGTTACCGCTTTGATTTTTTGATCCATCTTCGGTTTCATCATCTTCTGATTCTGAACTGAGTTCTCGCCCGGAGTTGTTGGTCAGCCCTGCCGACCCTGGATCGATCCTAAAAACTTGCGCCGCAGCAAGCAATATTGCCAGCGAAAACGCAGCGCAGCAAACGAGTATCACCAGTTTTTTTGACATGTTCAATTTCTCCTTTATAAAAATTGTATCGTTTTTTATTTTTAATCAGGCACTGCGACGGCGTTATATGACGGTTCTGCATCTAAAACCATATCCATTTTTTTAATTCAGATATTGCTTCAAGAACTTTTTCTTTCCCAGTTGGATATATTTTTATCGATAATATTTGGTGATAAACATCTTTATTAATCAAAGAATTATATTCACCATTTGTTTTTAAAGGCATTATATCTTCTATTGTTTCAAATTTGATTTGATTTCTTGTGTCAAATTCGGATTTTTCAGTAGAAACTGTTGCATTTTTGCTATTAACAGAGCTTAAAGAATCCGCTACAACAATTTTTTCAGTTTCAAATTTATATAAATCGGTTTCTATATCTAAATTGCTGTATTTGTGTTTAAGGGTTACAATAACCCTGTCATCCTTGAAATCTTCATCAATAGTCGGTGTTCGTTCAAATTTTACGTCTATGTATTTTTCGTAGTCATTGTCATCGAAAAATGCCGAACTCTCCTCCTTACTGCTTCCTGTTTGTGATTCAATTGATTTGCTCTCGCTTGATTGTTCACTACCTGATACATCCGATTTGCTCGTAGCATCTCCTGCGCAGGCTGAGAGTGTAGTTGCTAATATTACCAATGTTAGCAGTAACACTGGTAACGCTGGTGGTTTTTTCATACGCATGATCGTTCCTTTCTATAGATTGTTAAATATTTAATATTAAAAATTTTCGTCTTACTTGCTAAAATGCTTTGATAAATCGTAAAGTTCTGTGTGTAAAAGTAAGCCCTGCTCATAGGCTTGTTCAAAGCTCAAAAAATTAGAATCATTATAAAAATAAGGCCTTGCATGAGTAAACTCTATCCAAAAATCATAACCTCCGATAATTACCAGTTCTGGATGCCAAACATCTAAAACACCAAGCCTTCTGGGGTAATCCATGATAATCACTACCCCATTGCTGCATTTGTCAATGAAACGCACCTGAATATCATTTGCAGTTATATTAGAATAATGGTCAGAATTTGAACGATTTTGTAAATGCGCCAGCCAATCTTCTTTTATTTTTTTTTCAAGTTCTTCACCCAATCCGGGAATATTTGTTACTTTACTCTCCTCCTTACTGCTTTCTGTTTGTGATTCAATCGATTTGCTCCCGCTTGATTGTTCAATACCTGATGCATCCGATTCACTCGTAGCGTCTCCCGCGCAGGCTGAGAGTGTAGTTGCTAATATTACCAATGTTAGCAGTAACACTGGTAACGCTGTTAGCTTTTTCATACGCATGATCGTTCCTTTCTATAGATGGATATTTTCATTTTTAACTATCCTCATATCTTTCGTAAGTATATTAAAACGTTAGTAATTCATATCCCGTGCCATCGGTTTTTACGCGGTACATAGGGGAAACAGGGGTTCCCTGTTTAGAATAAACCCAGTTATCAACAACACAGATAGCCCAAGATTTTTCATCACATATCATTTCCTTTCCCGTACCGTCGGTCCGGATCTTATAAATCCTTTTTTCATCGCTTTGGTTGCTATAATATATCCAACCGTCTGAAATATTTAAAGCAAGGCTCTCATCATTATTTATCTTTTCACGTCCCGTACCGTCTGTTCGTATCTTGTATATAGTTCTGCCGTCGTCAAAATTGCTGTAATAAATCCAGTCATCTACTACATTTGGGAAAGCACAGTAATCATCACTGAAACGTATACGTCCTGTACCGTCTGTCCGCATTTTGTATAAATGGTGTTTATCATTTTTTTTGGATGTGTAATAAATCCAGCCGTCAGCCACGTTTATATCCTGGCAGTTTTCATCGTCGCTCAGTTTTTTCCTGTCGGTACCATCGGTTCGGATTTTATACACGCGTTCATTGTCATCTTTGTTTATATAATATATCCAATCGTCTACAACATTCAAATAATGCCCATCGTCTATGCTAAAAAATGTCAATCCTTTTCCGTCCGTCCTTACTTTATAAATGTCTTCCTTGACACTTCTAAAGTAAATCCAGTCCCCTACCACATTAACATAGCTGGGGTAATGACCATCCACGATTCGTTTGCGGTCTTTTCCGTTAGCCCGCATTCTGTACAACGAAGTGCCTTTAGAAATAAAATGCCAGTCTCCGCTTTGCGCCACTGTCCCAACATTTACAATGTTTCCTGCTGTATTCCCTCTTTGTTCGGTTTCGTCGGACAAGGGAAGTGAAGAGCTTTCGTTACCGCTTTGATTTTTTGATCCATCTTCGGTTTCATCATCTTCTGATTCTGAACTGAGTTCTCGCCCGGAGTTATTGGTCAGCCCTGCTGGCCCCGGATCGATCCTAAAAACTTGCGCCGCTGCAAGCAATATTGCCAGCGAGAACGCAGCGCAGCAAACGAGTATCACCAGTTTTTTTGACATGTTCAATTTCTCCTTTATAAAAAATTCTCTGCATCTCCTATACTACTTTGGAATTGTTAAAAAATCAAGGCTAATAAAAAAAATCCGGTATATTAAAGTATTAAGTTTAATTTATTTTAGCTATATTTAGCTGTATCATCAATAGTTGTAAAAATCAGACAGGAGACTGCCCCATTTTTTAAGTATCCAAACTCTCATACCACCGTGCGTACCGTTCGATACACGGCGGTTCAATGGCTTAAGTGCAGTGCCTCGTATCTTTGTTAGTAATACCGTGATCGTTCTCATGGTAGTTTCTCTTGTGTTTTTATTTAAGTTTCTATAATTTCTTGATTATTATCCAAGAGTTTAAATCAATTACTCCCTTCTTATGTGTGTATATTGTAATGCTTTTATCTTCATATGTAAAATATGAGCTATATTCCCAATCTTGATATCCAAATTCACTTTCATCCATAGAACCATGGTATTTAATATTGTATATATTCTCAATTTCAGAAGCTTCCATAAATGATGAAAATTCTAGAAACAAGTCTTTTATTTGGATATTATCGATAAAAATACATTTAATTTGAGGTTTCGGTAAATAAGCCTTCTCAATTATTATGTTATTATTTTCGTCTATAGGGAATTTGGGGAAACCTTCGGATTCCTTGATTTTCCGCCCATAATCTAAATTTATAGGTGCCCAAAAATATCCACCATAACCATTTTCAAATTTATAACCTACTCCGCCCTCGCCCCCAATGACGTTCTTCAGCCTACCCCGCTTTTTTATCAACTCCGGGTAAGTCAAGCCGATATCTGAAAGCAAATCCTCGTTAAGTCTGGGTTTGTCCTCTTCCTCAAAACTCACAGCTTCGGAGCTAATTTCGGAAGACAGCTCTTCTTTTAAACTTTCCTCTGAGCTTAAAATTTCGCTGCTCACCTCCTCGCTTTGCGGTTCTTCCGCTTCTGATTCTATTGACGTTCCTCTTTCCGCTCCCGTGCAGGCAAAAAATAATGTTACTGTCAGCGTCAGCAATGTCAACATTAGTAATGTTAGTAATACTGCGATCTTTCTCAAACTAGCTTCCTCTCTTTCGCTGCGATTAAATCGTAAAAACCATAAACATAAGCTATATTTCATTTTATATATTATATGACATATTTTTATTATTTTCAATAATCATTACCCACAAATTTTAATCTCTCCGAATCTAATTCCCGCAGCTCTGCTGCGTACCATTAAGCTCTCTCCCCGCAGCAGAGACTGCGGGGAGAGAGCTTAATGGTATTTTTATGTATTTTGCCGGAATTCTTCCGATTACTATTGTCGCCATCGTTACCATCGTTGTCTTCGATATTGTTCAAAACAACGATGATACTAATCCCATTTTAAAAACCGTTGAAAACGAGTGAGTAGTTTTTTAAGAAAAACGAATAACGAACGAAGTTTGAAACAATGATTTTAATGTGGGATTAGTATGACAACAAGATTAGTATAGCTGCCAAAGGCTGAACGAGGCTGCAGAAGAACTCCCGCACTAAAACGCGCGGGAGTTCTTTGTGGATCGTCGTTATCTTATCTGATTAGCGTATATCCTTATTTGATTAACGTTATCCTATCTGATTAAAAGTGCCTTGGATGCTCCGGACCATGCGCTTCTCACAACTCTGCCTGCGATGCGCTTGATCGCACGGGCTCTGAACTGATATCTTCTGCCCTTTCTGAGGTTCTTGGTCGT
>Ga0099364_10004238_pt1 | contig 21801 bp, 15 predicted proteins | sample TergutTh196P3_FD_73070 | JGI IMG/M metagenome (GOLD analysis project Ga0099364, IMG submission 73070) | Microcerotermes parvus P3 segment gut microbial communities from Pointe-Noire, Republic of the Congo - Th196 P3 | ecosystem: Host-associated > Arthropoda: Insects > Digestive system > Gut ... | reverse complement strand
GTATTCAAACAGAAGGTATGCAACCGTTTGCAGTGCCCGTCAATGAGTGGGTGCATTATGAAATCATGACGCATGTTGGTGATCAATCGACAGGCGGTTGGACGCTTACCGTAACCTCGCCCAACGGTAATAAAGATATTTGGGAATTGCCCTTCCGTCATGCCGATTGGCGGGCGTTGACTTGGATCGGCTTTACCAATGTGGTGCGTTCGACCGACAAAACAACGTATTTCCTCGACGATATGGAGATTGCAAATGAGTAATAGGAGAGTAAACGGCATGGAATTGTACTTTGCGAACCTCGCGCTTCTTTGCGTCTTTGCGGTTAAATTCTCTACCGATAGGTCGAAAGCAACTCCCGATTGATTTTCACGTTGTGCCGAACATCCACCGGAAAGGAGCGTAACAAGCGAATGTCTGTGATCGACTCCGTCAGCGGACTGCTTTGACCGAGTTCGCGCAATTCATTCAGTAATTGTTGCCGCTCTGCGTTGTTTTTCGGAAAATGTTCTGGTAAGGGTTCCACAAACATTCTTGGTGAAGGAGACGGCAAAGTACCGGCGGCTGCGCCGCCTTCTCTGCTGCCGTCTGCCGTCTGCCGTCTGCCATCTTTCCTGCCGGCTGCCAGTGCCGACCGATAGACCTTCGGATGACGGTTGAAAACCGCTTCACACGGTATCGAAAAATAGGTACGCTCTGCCGTTACAACCCGATGCGCTTTGCGTCCGCAAAACCAAAAACGATCTTGCGCGTCCAGATAACCGACATCTCCCATCCGGTGCCATACTCGTCCGTCATTGTCCTCTATCTTTGCCGCCGCATTCGCTTCCGGTCGGTTGACATACTCTTGCGTAACTTGCCTGCCCGTGACCAAGAGTTCGCCGATTTCTCCCGTCGGCAATTCCTGAATCTCCTCCCATCGGGCGATGGGTGCATCCGTAACGGCAATCACCTTCCAAGTGATCGACGGAAACTTATTGCCGACGCAAACGCCCTTTCCCTGATCGGTTTGTGCCGCCGTCTCCTTCAAGACTTCCGTTGCTGAAATGACCGCGACGGGGAGTGCCTCCGTTGCTCCATACGGCGGGAAAATGTCTCCTTCGGGGTGAATGCACGGCTTGACCTTCGCCAAAATCTTGGCAGAAACAGGAGCCCCTGCTGAAATGGCACGGCGGAGCGAGTCGATGCGTATCCCTGTCTTGATGCAGTAATCGGCAACGCGATTCCACAGAGCCGGGGACGCAAAGCACTGCGTGATTTTCCAATGATGAGCGGCTGCGACAATTTTTGCCGGATCAGCCTGAGCCGGTCGTGTGGGATTCATATCGGGAATCACAGCGGTAACGCCCATCGTAATATCGAACAAACCGAAGAAGGGAAAGCACGCCAAGTCGATTTCGCCGGGCTGAATGTTGAACCGCTCGGCAATTTGTTGTGCCTGCGTGTCGAACATATCGTGCGTGAAGGCGACTCCCTTCGGCGGACCGGTGCTGCCGCTGGTGAAAATAATGGCGGCGAGCGCAGACGGCAGAGTAGAAACGGCAGACGGCAGACGGCAGGCGGCAGAATGCTGTTTCATGTCATCGTTCGGCGGCACAGTCGTCGACTCACTGCTGCTGTTGTCTGCTGTTCTAATTTCATCAAGCGAAAGTCCGTCCCAGAACCAGCGTTTGCCGATGGTGATATGGTGTTTTGCCTTCGGAAACCGATGCCGCATGAGCAGCCTGACGACATGCACCGGCGGAATGGCAACGAAACCGTCCGGCTCCACTTCGGCGAGACAGTTTAACATCCGCCGGATTCCCATGCCGGGATCGATCAGGACGAGTGTAACATTTGCTTTGCAAAGAGCGAAGACGAGTGAAATGAAGTCGATACCGTAACGCACGAAGAGGGCAAGCCGCATACCGGGTTGCACTCCGCTTTCGAGCAGAGCGGCGGCGATGCGGTCGGTGTCGCGGTCGAGTTCGGCAAACGTAATAGTGCGGTACTTTGTCTTTCCCCCGGTGTCTTTCCCATCGGGCTGGGCGATGGCAATCATGCCGGGAAAACGTTGGGCAATGTCAACAAGCCGGGAAGCGATGTTTGGCATAGGAATCGGTGATAAAAAAAGGGGTGTCTCTACTGTAAGGCTGTCGCCAGAAAATAATGTACCCTTTTCCGTCATTCCACTTTGTTTCATTCCGGCTTTTGTCAACAACATCTTTTGTTAACAAAAGCCGGAATGGAGCGCAGCGAAATGACGGTAGATTACTTTCTGGCGGAAGCCCAAACGGGCACAAATTGGACGTTTTTTCCTCGCGTCCCTCGCGCTTCTTTGCGCCTTTGCGGTTAAAAAAAGAGGATTGAACCGCAAGGATGCAAAGTTCGCAAAGAACATTTTCATGCCGTTTATGGCACATACTCCTAAATAGTCCGTATCACCGTCGGCAAAATCCCGCCGTTCAGGTAATACTGCAACTCTACCGGCGTGTCAATGCGGACTCGCACCTGAAACTCCATCTCGGAAACCATCTCGCGTCCATTCATTATGACCGGCTTTGCGGCAATCACCGACATGACACTGCCCGGCGTAAAATTTTCGTCGATGACCGGCAACGTAAACTCTTCCTCGCCTGTGAGATTCAACGACTCCACTGACATATCGTTGGCAAACTCCAACGGCAACACGCCCATCCCAACGAGATTGCCGCGATGGATCCGCTCGAAACTTCGGGCAATCACTGCCTTCACGCCGAGCAGTGCTGTCCCTTTTGCCGCCCAGTCCCGGCTGCTGCCCGTGCCGTACTCCGAACCCGCCAGAATGATGAGCGGAATGTTCTGCTCCCGGTATTTTATTGCCGCCTCGTATATCGGCAAGATTTCCCCCGTTGGTAAAAACTTCGTATAGCCGCCCTCTTTGCCTTCTGCCAATGCGTTGCGGATGCGAATGTTCGCAAATGTTCCGCGAGTCATGATCTGGTCATTGCCGCGCCGGGAACCATAACTGTTAAAGTCCGATAATGCAATTCCCGATTCTGTTAAAAACTTTCCGGCAGGAGAGTCCGCTTTGATGGAACCCGCCGGAGAGATGTGGTCGGTCGTTACGGAGTCGCCGAGCAGGGCGAGGCAGACAGCGGGGGCGGGGGAAACGGCAGATTGCAGACGGCAGACGGCAGCAGAGTCGGCGGCTGCGCCGTTCCTATTCTGCTGCTGTCTGCCGTCTGCCGTCTGCCGTCTTACATCCAAGAACGGCGGCTCCTGGATGTACGTACTGGTCGGTTCCCACGCGAACAACTTCGACGGCTGCGTCGCGATGGCATTCCACGTTGCGTTCGATTGGAAAACAGATTCGTAACATTTTTGGTAGGTTTCGGGAGAGAGTGCTCCCGACTGTTCTACGGCATGTTCTATTTCTTCTTCCGTCGGAAAAATGTCAGCGAGAAATACCGGCGTATCATCCGTCATTCCGGCGCAAGCCGGAATCCAGACGCGTGATTCGCAATCCCCACCTCTGGATTCCGGCTTGCGCCGGAATGACGACTTCGGGTCATGAAACAAGTTTAGAGGTTCCTTCGTCAGATCGATTCCCATGCAACCGGCAAGGGCAAACGCCACGACGAGCGGCGGACTTGCCAAGTAATTTGCCTTGATGAGCGGATGTACGCGTCCCTCAAAATTGCGGTTGCCGGAGAGAACTGCGGCGACCGTTAGATCATTTTCCGCAATTTCCTTTTCGATATAATCTGCGAGCGGACCGCTGTTGCCGATGCAGGTCATGCACCCGTACCCGGCGACGTGAAAACCGAGCGTTTCGAGCGGTTTGAGTAAGCCTGCTTTTTCGAGGTATGCCGTTACGGCTCGTGAACCGGGAGCGAGACTGGTTTTAACGTGTGCCGGAGTGCGGAGTCCCTTTTCGACTGCTTTCTTTGCCAGAAGTCCGGCGGCAATCATTAAGTGGGGATTGCTGGTGTTTGTGCAAGAGGTGATGGAAGCGAGGACGACCGGGAGGGTGGCGGCAGGCAGCAGGCGGCAGGAGGCAGCAGACGCAAGCGGTGTTTTTGCCATTTCTCTGCTGCCATCTGCCGTCTGCCGTCTGCCATCTCCCGTCTGTTTCAGCAACGGCAGTGCAATCCGATCCTGCGGTCGCTTCGGTCCTGCCACGCAGGGTTCGATCTGCGACAGGTCAAGTGATAATACTTTGGAATACTGCGGTGTCGGCGCGTCCGGCAATCGGAAAAGATGCTGTGCCGTGCAATAGGTTTCCACAATCGCAACCTGCTGCGGAGAACGTCCTGTATTGCGTAGGAATTGGAGCGTTTGGTCATCCACCGGAAAAAATCCCATCGTTGCACCATATTCGGGAGCCATATTCGCAAGCACTGCCCGGTCCGCGACGGACATTTTTGAGGCTCCTTCGCCGAAGTATTCGACGAACTTGCCGACGACTCCTTCCCGACGAAAAATTTCGGTCAGCGTCAGCACCAGATCAGTGGCGGTAACACCGGGGAGCAACTTGCCGGTAAGTTCCATTCCGACGACCTGCGGAGCAAGCATATAATAGGGTTGCCCCAGCATGACGGCTTCGGCTTCGATGCCGCCAACACCCCAGCCAAGCACGCCCAAGCCGTTGATCATCACGGTATGCGAATCGGTTCCCAGCACGGAATCAGGATAGAGCAGGTTATCGCTCTGGCGATGATGCACGACATCGGCAAGGTATTCCAGATTGACCTGATGAATGATCCCGACCGATGGCGGAACGACACGAAAATTGTTGAGCGATTTTTGCCCCCAGTGGAGCAGAGCGTAGCGTTCGGCGTTGCGTTGAAATTCCAGTGCGGTATTTTCTTCCAGTGCATCGGGCGTACCGGCATAGTCGGTTTGGATGGAGTGGTCGATGACCAAGTCAACGGGTATAAGCGGATTGATTTTTTCAGGGTCGCCGCCGCCTTTTGCCATAGCGGAGCGCATGGCGGCAAGATCAACAACGGCGGGCACGCCGGTAAAGTCTTGCAGAATCACTCTCGCAGGCTTGAACGGAACTTCTATATTGGCAAGCGTTTGGGCGTTCCAAGCGGCGAGGTTTTTTATGTCCTTTTCTGTAATTTGAAAGTTATCACAGTTTCGCAGAACGGATTCGAGAAGAATCCGAATGGAGTAAGGCAATACGGAAAGATTGACGTTGAGCGAATCGAGCGGGCAGTAATTGTAGGTGTTACTGCCAATGGTGAGTGCGGAGTAGGACTGCATGATTGTACAAAATAATGAATTGTGGTGAATTATACCGTAAACGGCATAAAGTTGTACTTTGCGGTTGAATCTTTTCTTAACCGCAAAGAGCGCAAAGAAAGCGCAAAGTTCGCAAAGTGGAAAAGACTTGCCATGTTCTCATTGAGTCAATTTACAAAAACTACGAAAAATAGGTAAATTGAGCAAAATAAAACGCCGATAGCAAGTTAACCGGAAATTGCCTAAATTGCGCACATCACGTATTTTGACAACGTGGAGCCAAGATGGAGAATCCCATGAAAGTAAAAGGAATTGCGTTACCGATCATCGTTGCGGTCGTTTGTATTGCCGTGCTTGCCGGCTATTGCCTTCTGTCGAAAAAACCGCAGCCCGCCGATGTAGAAGGGAAATTTGCCGCCGTTAAGACTGCCGATGCCGATGCGTCCAGAGCGTTGCTCGCTCGTATCGAAGAGCAACAAAAAGCCGCGGAAGCCGCGTTGGAAAAACAAATCAATGATAATCTTGAAGTGAGTCTTCAGGCGTTAACGAACCGAATTAAAGGGGACTTGGAGAGTTATGTCAATCTTTCACAGCAGTTGGCATTGACCAGTGCGACCGAAAAACTGAACTTGGACCGTAAGCAACGGGCTTCGGATTTGGAAGCCATTGTGCCGCCCCGCATTTCGCAGCAGGTGCATTATCTGGCAGTCTCCAATCGTTCGGGACTCTTCAATCGTGCTAATCCGATACGCCTTGCCCGACGGGAAGTACCTGTTGCCGTACCTGCCGAAGTTGAAGCGGCGGAAGAATCGCCTGTTGTCGAGACGGTGGCGGTAACGTTGTCCCACCTGCCGAACTATCGGGTGGCGCAAGCGGCAGAGGGACGGCAGACCGCAGACCGCAGACCGCAGGATGTTGTCGAAGAGGCAACAGTGGTCCCGCCGGCATCCTGGATAGGCGGAGGTCTCGAACCGCTCATTCTTATCCAAGAGGAGGAGGAAGAATTGGATAGGAGCCTATTCGTTCCGCAAATCGAACCGGCAGAGTCCACAGAAGCAGCGTTCGTTCCGTCGTTGTCGGTGAAAATTGTGCCGGACCCCGTGAGACTTGTAGAAAGGAAACGACCATTTAGGTTTTATGTCTATGTGACCAACACCGATACAGTAGATGTCGAAAACGTTATGCTGTTAGTACCGTTGCCGGAAGAGTTTCACGTCAGCAGCATCTTGGCGGCTTGGGATACAGATTATCGGCAAGCGTCATCCGCAAGCAAACCGGAAGACTGGCAGATGGGCTTTACCTCAGACTCTCATCAGGCGGCGTTAACCGCCCCCACGCTCCCGGCAGGTTCAGAGTTTTATCTCGTGTTGGAATATCCGGCGACAGATGGTCGGGGCTATCACATTACAGGCACGGTCTATGCCGATGGAGAGCGCATTGCAGAGGAGTCCCGGCGGATTGAAGCCGTCCGGGGAAACTCTGGAGAGGAAATGGGAGAAGTTGCCGCGGACAGTACGGAAGAGGGACAGCAGACGGCAGACAGCGGACAGCAGCAGATGGACATGGAAACGGCGGTGAAAAACGTAAGGGCAGCGTTGGACAGCCGGGATTTCAATCTGGAAATAAATGAAACGGTAACATTCGGCGATTTGTTTGCAATGATCAAAAATGAGGTTCGCCGTTTGGAGATGCCGGAGATTAACATTGTTTTCGACCACGCCGCAATAGGGGATGCTGCGGCGATCAGCATAGATTCTATTATTGCTTCTGAAGGATATGAACCCCCGCAAATGCGGTTGCGCAATGTGCTGCTCCGGTTATTGAGTCCTCATGACTTGGCATACGTGATCGAGGAAGGCAAACTTCTGATTACGACCGCAGAAAAAGCCAGACGGCAGGAATCGGGACCGATTGCTGTTTATCCCGAAACCGTAACGGAAGAAGTTGCCACGGAATACACGGAGAGCACGGAAGATGCGGAAACAGAAGCCGGAATAGAGCACAGCACAATGACGGAAGAAGAAGGACACGCACAGCACGAAGAATTTTTGGAATACGTGATCGAGGAAGGCAAACTTCTGATTACGATCGCAGAAAAAGCCAGACGGCAGGAATCGGGACCGATTGCTGTTTATCCCGAAACCGTAACGGAAGAAGTTGCCACGGAATACACGGAGAGCACGGAAGATGCGGAAGCAGAAGCCGGAATAGAGCGCAGCACAATGACGGAAGAGGAAGGACACGCACAGCACGAAGAATTTTTGGAAGAAGCGATGGATGTGCGTTTCGACGAATCGCCGCATACCGAAGAAGCGGCAATGGATGAATTGCAAGAGAGAGCGCGTGCGATATTGGAACGATTCCGACAAATCGCGGACGTTAGTCCCCCGGCAGAAGAAGAGACGGCAGACGGCAGATGGCAGACGGCAGAAGAAGAAACATCAGAGCCGGCAACGGTGTTGCCGGAGGACATGGAGGACACGGAGGAAGTAACCATCGTCGCTGCTGAACCAACCGCCGAGGAAATCGAATCGCAGGAGTTCCTCAAAGACTTGAGTTACAAGACCGTACAGAATAACAATAACATCGCCGCCGCTTGGCTCTGCTGGGAACCTGATGCGTTCCAAGCGTATGCGACCGACCGCTTTTCGGTCGTCAGCAAACGCAACGGCGGCAGAAGTCCGATTGTTACGGAAGAAGGCTATCCCAACAATCCTGACCGGACACCCGCATACCGGGACACTTTTCGAGCAGGGCAAACGATCATTACCGAACCGCAGCAGCAAAACGGCGGAAACGTCATTAGCATTTCCACACCGATCCGCTATCGGGACAAAACGTTGGGGGTAAGTGGTATAGAGGTCAATACGGCAACCCTTTCCGCCGCACTGCAAGAAGTGATGAAAAACAATCCGATGCTCCGCAACGGCGGAAATGGCGGACGCGCCTATCTGCTTTCGCCTGCCGGAAATGTCGTTGCCGCCAGTAATGCGAGTACCTCGGTCGCTTATAACAGCAACACCGAAACGATGGTCTCCTCTAACTTTACATTGCTGGGCAGGCAGTGGACGGTGCAACTGGTCGTGCCGAAGTCGATCACCGAAACGCCCATCAAAACGTTGAACGATTCGGTCAATGCACAAAAGCAACTCGTTGAAAAACAGAGTACCGATTTTGCGAAGAACATCGGCGACTTGCAAACTAGCCTGAAAATTGCGGAAGGAGCAACACGGGCAAAGGCAAACACAAAACGAGTGAACTCCGGTATTGTTGGTTTTTGTTTGATACTTGTAATTGCTTATGTTTGGCATCGTTCACTCACAGAGCGTTCACGATGGTACGAGAACGTTCAACAACAGATACTCGACTCGTTAGTCTCGCCGGTCTTCTTGGTCGATGAATATTCTAATGTGTCGGCAAAGAACAAGTCGGCAACGGATAAAAAAATTGATGTCGTGAGTGCATACATTAAATCACTGGGCAATCAAAAGAGCAGCGTGAATGGTGAACGGATCGGCAACACTCTGTACGAAGTACGGACAAGTAAATTGACCGATGCGAATCAAAAGCACATCGGGATGGTACAGTCTTTCCGGGATGTTACCTTCCAAACGGTCGCCAAACAACGCTTGCAGGAAATCAGTCAAATTACAACACATGCTCAAAGCGAAACCGACGGCATTGTTTCGGCAGCCGGCACGTTGCAACAGGGCGTAGATCAGTCGGCAAGTCAAATCAGCGAAGTGGCACAGCGTATTGCGAAGACGAATGAACTGGCGGAGTCGAATGGACGCAATGCTTCGGAGGCAAGCCGATTCACCAAAGATGCCGTCGATGCTGCGTCGAAGGGACAAAAGCAGATGAAGGATATGGTCGATTCGATGAACGATATATGCAAGATGTCGGAGCAGATGAAAAAGGTCATCAAGACGATTGATGAGATTGCTTTCCAAACGAATCTATTGGCATTGAATGCGGCGGTAGAGGCGGCAAGGGCAGGTCAACATGGCAAGGGTTTTGCGGTAGTCGCGGAAGAGGTTCGCAACTTGGCTTCCCGCAGTGCGAAGGCGGCGAAGGAGACGGCGACGTTGATAGAGTCGAGCAATACGCAGATACTCGGCGGAGCAGACATTGCGAATCAAACGGCATCGGCACTGGACGAAATCACGCATTTGATTGATGGTGCGACGGCATTGGTCTCGCAGATAGAAACGACCTCGTCGGAGCAGTTATCGCAGGTTCGGGACATATCACAGGGATTGAGTCAAGTGGAGTACCTTACGCAGCAGAGCGGTCAGGCAACGGAGGATGCGGTCTCGGCTTCGCAACAGTTGGCGGGGATTGTGCAACGGTTGGAGGGGTGTTGTGCTTAGATTTCGAAGTTTTCGATGATCTTTTTGTTATATGCCTTCCAACCGCCGCGAAAATCCCGACTCGATGCCGAGACAAATTCCTGCATACGCTCAGAATTGAGTTGTAAAAGCAATTTTTTCACATCGCCCTCATACTTGATACAGTAGCCGGAGTAGAATGTACACTCTGGATCATCATAATATACAAAGTTTGGTCGGTAATTCATCGGCGAGAAAATAATCTTTGCACCAAAACTGGTATCAAGTCCCTGACTGCGACCAAAAGCATACCATGCCGCCGAATTCTGTCTGCCATTGTCCCGCTTGTCCAACTCCGATTTTACCGACTGTAAATAACTATATGCCAACGGAAACTCTTGCTGTAATTCGTCTTCGGGAATGATTGTATGTTTACCATTTTGCTTTTTATAAGGAAATAAAACATACTCGGTAATTTTCTGTTCTGAATTTTTCAGTTTTGATCCTTTGATAATCGGTTTGAGAATTCCTTTTTCAATTTTGACTGTTCCCTCTAACTTCGTTTTTACAAACGCAAAATCGCCTTCTGTTTTTTCTAGCGGAAAAATGTACGCCGAATCGCAAAGCGTGGTGATACCGACGTGAATTTTGCAAATATCTTTTAATTTTTTTCTCCCCAATGAAACATTTGCCGGTTCTTGGTGCGATAATTGCCAAAACGGTTCTTTCAATTCTGTGAATGCAATCTGTCTAGCCTCATACGTTTGCATCCCTAACATTTTTTGATACAAAAAGTGATGCCGTTCTTTTTTATCGAACACTGTAATTGCGGAATAGGTCGTTGCATTGTCGAATAACTGCACGTCGCCGTAATTCGTCAGTTGCCGGAGGCTTTTGTGTTCCGCAAAATACTGCCGCATCGGTCGGGCTGTTTTCGTAGATAAAAATGTGTTCGGTGTAATCAATCCGCACACACCATCATTGTTCAGTAGGGATAAGCACAATTCAAAAAACGCAATGTAAATGTCGGTCGAACCGCTTTTACAAAAAGTGTAGTTGTTTTGAATGCATTGCCTCTGTTCAATATCTAAATGTTGAATCCGAATGTACGGCGGATTACCGACAATGTAATCAAATTTCTCCGCTTTATCCTTTTGCGAAAATAAACTTTGCGTCTGAATGTGTTTGATTGAATTTGTTTGCCGGATATTCCAATCTATCGGAATAGAGGCTAATTCGTTAAGATTGTCGATGCACTCTTTAATGGCGTTAGGATCAATGTCCCAGCCGTAAATCTTTTCTAAATTTCGCTTTAAGTCTTTTTGGGGAGAGAGTTCTATAATCCGTTTGGCAACTTCTACGAGAAAACGCCCATCGCCGCAAGCAGGGTCAATGATCCGCTTGCCGAGAATAGACGGGCTGGTATAACCGATGTCGTCCAAAATTTTACGGACGATGAACACCGGTGTATAAACTTGTCCCTTGAGTTTTTCATTGGAATAAACTTTTACTAAACTACCCATTGTGTTTTAATAAGTAATAGTTTTTGTATTGTGCGATTTCGTTAAAAAAGTTTGACAGCGTTAATTTTTCTTTCAAGAAATTCGCTATATTCTCGGAAAACGATTTCTCCACGTCGGTTAGAGAAATTTTACCAGTTATCTTGTCAAGATTGATAACCTGTATTCCGATGTACTCTGGACGGTGCGCTTGCCGACCATCATAAAGAAGATTCAAATATTTTTGAATATCTTTGTCGTTAATGACTTCAATTTTAGATGGTTTTTCGCCATCGTTCTTTTTGTAATATGGTGTTTCGTGGCGGAGAATAATCAGATGCGCATAAGGCAGTTCACCGAGGGCTTGGATGTTTGCCGTCTCGCCCATCATGCTCTCAAAATAATTGTTGGCGTTCTGTTTGTAATTCGATGTTACAAACTTGATACCCAAACAAAAAACCGGTTTGTTGTGCCTTGTAATTGTTATGTCAATGTCTTTCGGATAATATTTTCCGTCGACGTTTTTTTCTTTGGATTCGTTGCCCATATAGTGAACTTCAAAGCCTCTTCCCCAAATGGACTTCATCACATCGGCAATATACCGATGAATCGGTTTAAGTTTTTCTGGACTCCTTGCACCATGTTGTTTGTACATGCGAAAAGATTCCTCAACGGCGGCGATAAACGATTTTTCGGAAAACATGTTGGAGAACAAGAAACATATACAGGAACTGGGATGATTCTACCCGAAAAAAACAGAAAAACAAGATTGAGAGAAAAAACGTTTCGCTATCTTACGCCTATGTTCTATTGTCTCCAGCATCACGTACGGCAAGGGTTTTGCGGTGGTAGCGGAAGAGGTTCGCAACTTGGCATCCCGCAGTGCGAAGGCGGCAAAGGAGACGGCAACGTTGATAGAGTCGAGCAACACGCAGATACTCGGCGGAGCGGACATTGCGAATCAAACGGCATCGGCGTTGGACGAAATCACGCATTTGATTGATGGTGCGACGGCATTGGTCTCGCAGATTGAAACAACCTCTTCGGAGCAGTTATCGCAGGTTCGGGACATTTCGCAGGGTTTGAGTCAAGTGGAGTACCTTACGTAGCAGAGCGGTCAGGCAACGGAAGATGCGGTCTCGGCATCGCAACAGTTGGCGGGGATTGTGCAGCGGTTGGAGGCGTGTTGCGGTTAGCCGCGTCGCCAGCGACGCGCAACAGAGCCGCAATCTTTAGATTGCAAATCACAACGACGGCACCATTCAGCCGATACCAGTCCGCAACACTGTACCCTTGCAAACGAACCGAAAAAGGGCTATACTTTCTTCCATAGTTACTTTTTCGCTCGCTCTCAACAATGAGACTAAAACTTCTCCTCGCGATTGTCGGTGCTAACTTTGTTCTAGCGGGAATTGTTTTCACTCCCGTCGGAATTGTGTGGTGGCTGAATGTCCGTCACTTTGTTCAAACTGCCGAACAAACAGAAGGAACGGTCATCGAACTCGTCAAAAACCGGAGCAAAGAAGGTGGTTCCTCATATTGTCCTGTCGTCGAATATACCGACCATTTAGGACAACGACATGAGCATCGTGCCAATGTCAGTTCGAATCCGCCGCATTTCTCCGTCGGCGACAAGGTGCAAATCTTGTATGATCAGAATAATCCCGATTCTGCGATGATCAATCATTGGTTATATCTTTACTTTTCATCAGTGTTATTTGTTTTCCTAGGTGCCGTTTCTCTCGTTACAGCAATAGCATGGTTTGTCGTTTTGCCCGTTTTTTTGGTTAGACACAAGAGCAAGGGCGAACGCCCCACCGCTCCTGTGTTTTCTTCGCAATCGTAAGCGGCTCTGTTTTGGTTGTCGCCGAAGTAAGGCAACCTCTAAAAATAGATTCTTTGCGTCCTTTGCACAATCCTTGCGCCCCTCGCGGTTAAAAGAGTTCGGATTTAACCGCAAAGAACGCAAAGTACCCTTCCGTTGGCGCAAAGATTGTATTTTTAGAGGTTCCCTTGACACCTTTCGGAAGTATGCTAGAATGTCGGCTGGTCGGGAGCAGTTCTGTACTGTCGGACTCCCGAATGCCTTTGTAAAAGAGCAGGGCAGAAGAGCAGGATTCTTTCTTGGATTCCGCCGCACACTTGTTTCATACAACAAAGAAGTACCGCTCGCTTTTTCGGTTTCTTGACGGGCTCATTGTTCGAGACCGGCTCATAAATCAGAGAGACCGTGAATCAACAAGGATGAATTTCATTTCCTATGTCGAATTTCCTAGTCGTCGTTTTTGATACTGCCTTTAGTTTTATCGGCTTGGGGGCTTTCAAAAACATTAACCCGTTTTTGATGTACCGGTTGCGCCCTTGCACAATCAGCGGCTGTGCTGACCGTGTCTTCTCCACCCTCACCCGTTAGGTGTCTTACCAGGTTTCTTTTCGTTATGCAAAAAAAGAATTATAATCCCAATCATCGTAATCGTAAGTATCGTTCCGGCGGCGGCGGTAAGCCCCGTCCCGCTAATGATTCTTCTCTGCCCGGTGTCCCCAGAGAATCCGCAGGTGCCCGTCATGGGCACAAGCCCCGCAGTTCCAGACCTCCGGTTCATATTGAGCCGGGCGACCCCGCCACCTATTACAAAGTAACCGGTGTATTGGAAATGCACCCCGACGGTTACGGATTTTTGCGTAATCCGGAAAATGATTACACGCGGATTATTACCGACCCCTTCGTGCCGGGAAGTCTCATCGAACGCTACAGTTTCCGTGAAGGGGTTTTGCTGACTGGCATGGTGCAGCCCGGCACGAAAACGCAGGGTCCCCGTTTGCGTGAAGTCTTGGATGTGGACGGCATTGAACCGGATGAGTACGTCAACGTTCAGCCGTTTGACGCACGGACACCCATCAATCCCGAAGAATGGCTCCGTTTGGAAACCGCCCCGGAACCGCTCACCACAAGGGTCATGGACATTCTCACACCGCTGGGCAAAGGGCAGCGTGCCCTGATCGTTGCTCCGCCGAGAAGCGGAAAAACGATTCTGTTGCAGCATATTAGTCAAGCCATTGTGAAGAATCATGCCGACGTTAAGGTCATCATTCTCCTGATTGATGAGCGTCCCGAAGAAGTAACCGACTTCCGCAGAGCCGTCGATGCCGAAGTGGTTGCCAGCAGTCTTGACCGGGAAATCGAGTCGCATGTCCGGCTTTCCCAATTGGTGATCGAACGCTGCCGCCGCCTTGCCGAAATGGGCAAAGATGTATTCTTGCTCATGGATTCGATCACCCGGTTGGCGCGTGCCTTCAACAAACACATCGGCAATTCCGGCAAAACAATGACGGGCGGTGTGGACATTAAAGCAATGGATGTTCCGAAAAAACTCTTTGCAACGGCTCGTGCCTTTGAAGGGGGCGGCTCCCTCACAATCGTCGGTACGGCACTCATCGAGACCGGCAGCCGGATGGATGAGTTGATCTTTCAAGAGTTCAAAGGGACGGGAAACATGGAACTCGTCTTGGACCGCCGGCTGGCGGAAATGCGGATTTGGCCCGCGATAGACATTGGACTGTCCGGCACCCGCCGCGAGGAAAAGTTATTCCCGGAGGAAATTCTGCGCGGAGCAACAATGATACGGCGGACACTTTCCTCCCGCAATCCGGTGGATGCGATGGAAACGCTCACGACAAAACTGGGTAAGTTCAATTCCAACGCCGAGTTTTTCTACCAGTTCCTCAAAGGGGCAAAATCGCAGATTGATTGAGACAGATTGATTGAGGATGTACCCTATCGTGAACGGCATGAAATTGTACTTTGCGCACCTTTCGTAACCCATTGCGTACTTTGCGGTTAAACCCAAACTATTTTAACCGCAAGGGGCGCAAAGATGGTGCAAAGGACGCAAAGAATCTATTTTTAGGGGTTCCCTTTTGACGCACCCACTACTCTTCTACTCTTCATCTCCGGCGATACTGCATTTTCTTTTCTTGCTGAAATGTTACAATAAGCCCTTATCACCGCCCTATCGAACAACTGAAAAACGAATGACCAAAAAATATCACCTCGAGACCCTTGCAATCCACGCAGGACAGGAAATCGAACCGACCACCATGGCACGTGCCGTGCCGGTCTATCGGACGACGGCGTACAATTTTCGGAACGTTCAGCACGCTGCCAACTTGTTCGCCCTCAAGGAACTGGGCAATATCTATACCCGGCTGATGAATCCGACGAATGAGGTGTTGGAAAAACGTTTTGCCGAACTCGACGGCGGCGTTGCCGCTCTATCTCTGTCCAGCGGGACGGCAGCGATTTTTTTCACGCTCACGAACATTCTCAAAAGCGGCGATGAATTTGTTACCGCCTCCAACTTGTACGGCGGGACAATGACGCAGTTCGGTTCGATCCTGCCGCAGTATGGAATCACAGCACGGTTCACGCCTGTCAATGATTTCAAGTCGGTCGAAGCCGCCGTCAATGCTAAGACGAGAGCAATTTTCATCGAAACGATTGGCAATCCGATGCTGGACGTAGCGGACATCGAAGGTTATGCCAAGATAGCCCAAAAGCATCACGTTCCATTGATTGTGGACGCAACCTTCACGCCGCCGCCGCTCTTGCGCCCCATCGAATATGGAGCGAATCTTGTAGTACACTCTATGTCCAAATGGATCGGCGGACAAGGTACCGGCATCGGCGGAATCGTCATCGACGATGGAAAGTTTAATTGGACAGACCCAAAGTTTGTGCTGTTTAATGAGCCGGACACCGGTTATCACGGCTTGCGCTGGGCGCACGATTTAGGGGCGTTGCAACCGATGGCGTTCTCTCTTCGGCTCCGGCTCGTGGGACTGCGGAATCAAGGACCGGCACTGGCTCCCGACGCTGCGTGGCAATTCTTGCAGGGAGTCGAAACCTTACCGCTACGGATGGAGCGGCACAATACCAATACGTTGAAGACGGCGCAGTTCTTGAAAAAACATCCCAAGGTTTCTTGGATACATTATCCCGGCTTGGAAGGGGATCCGTCCTGCGATTTGGCGAAGAAGTATTTGCCGAACGGAGCGGGCGGAGTGGTCGTCTTCGGTCCCAAAGGGGGAGTCGAATCGAGTATCAAAATAGTGGACAACATCAAGTTGTTCAGTCATTTGGTGAATGTCGGCGAGGCGAAGAGTTTGATTACCTTCACGGGCAGTACCACTCATTCGCAGTTGAGCGAAGAGGAAGCAAAGGCGACGGGCTTGAGACCCGATGTCGTCCGGCTGTCGATAGGACTCGAACACATCGACGACATCATCGGAAGTCTCGACGATGCGTTGAAGTTGGTTTGAATGATACCGCACTTTGCAAACCTTGCGTTTCTTTGCGTCTTTGCGGTTGAATTCTCTTTTTTTAACCGCAAAGTTCGCAAAGGAACACGCAAAGTTCGCAAGAAAAAACGTCCAATTTTTCCCCGTTTACGGCATAGAAGAAAATTATAGTCCTTTTCGGTTCGTTTGCAAGGGTATAGTGTTGCGGAGGAGTATCGGCTGAATGGTGCCGTCGTTGTGATTCGCAATCTAAAGATTGCGGCTCTGCTGACGTACCTTGCCAATGCCGAAGAAAGGATGTACAATCTTTCACGTTCCTTGTACCAACCGCCTGTTCATACCATGCCCCGCTTCGCCCTGCTTTTCGCTGTTTGCCTTGGTTGGCTACTCGTTGCACACTTGCAAGCAGAAGAGCACTCTGCCGTTCTTACGCTGTGGCATGGAGACTGGGTGATGACTGCCTTATTTTCGCCGGATGGCAAGAAAATCGTTACAGCAAGCGATGACAAAACTGCCCGTATTTGGGATGCCAAAACAGGAAAAGAATTGCACTCCTTGGAAGGACACAAACATGATGTTGCGTATGCCTACTTCTCCTCTAATGGAAAGAAAATTATTACAAAAAGTTTATCAATCGCCCATATTTGGGATGCCGAATCGGGAAAAGAATTGTACACATTGGAATACCCTGATCGCGGGATCGGGACTGCCGCCTTCTCGCCGGATGGAAAGAAAATTTCCACATTAAGTAGCGGAGCCGTCCGAATTTGGGATGCCGAATCGGGAAAAAAATTACACGATTTAGAAGAACATACACGTTACGGTTTTTTTGCCGTTTTTTCTCCCGACAGTAAAAAAATCATTACAACAAGCGATGGCATCGTCCACATTTTTAATGCCGACACTGGAAAAGAATTGCAAAAGTTAGAGGGACACACCGGTTATGTGTATAGAGCCGCCTTCTCGCGTGATGGAAAGAAATTCATTACGGCAGGCGAAGACAAAACTGCCCGAATCTGGGATGCCGATTCGGGAAAGGAACTGCAAACATTGAAGGGGCGTACAAAACAAACAGAGCAAATAGTCTATGCCCGTTTTTCGCCAGACGGCAAAAAAGCCGTTACGGCAGATGAATCAAATCTCCGAATTTGGAATGCCGATTCGGGAGAGCTGCTGCACACGTTAAATCTCCGGCTCGGCTGGGGGGCTAACCTGTTTCCAGAGACGAGCGTTATCAGTGCTGTTACTCTCTCGCCGAACGGTAAAAAGATTGTCGTGGGAAAGTCTAACGGTACTGTCCAGATTGTGGACACCGAATCAGGAAGAATAGTACGAACATTGGCAATACATACCGAGTATATTAACAGTGTTGATTCCTCGCCGGACGGCAAGAGATTCGTAACGGCAAGTGATGACAGCAGTGCCCGCATTTGGACGTTGGAATAACATTGAGCCGGTACTCCGGTACAAAAATATATCAATAAAACCATGAACACTGAAACACTGTTGACAAGAATCAGTATTGATCCGGCAATTTGCCACGGCAAGCCTTGCATTAGGGGACATCGCATTTGGGTGTCGTTGATTCTCGACTTTCTCGCTTCTGGAACGAGCATTGAGGAACTCCTCGATGAGTATCCTGGTTTGCAGAAGGAAGACATTTTGGCTTGTATTGCTTACGGCTCTGAAATGTCGCGGCAACGCTTCGTGGACTGGGAGGAACTGTCTCATGCAGTTTAAGTTGGACGAAAACCTCGGCAATCGAGGACAAGAACGTCTTCGTGAGGCAGGACATGATGTGATGACCGTACGAAAACAACGGCTCTGCGGTCGCCCTGACTCGCATGTGATTGATGTGTGTACCGCAGAGAAACGTTGTTTGATAACATTGGATCTCGATTTTGCGGACACGCTGACCTATCCGCCGGAACAATATGCGGGAATCATCCTGCTCCGTTTGCCGCGAAAGCCGATGTTGAGCGATATTGACATTTCCATCGACACGGTCATCGAAGCGGTGAATCGTGGAGCAGACATTACTGGAAAACTATGGATTGTCCGGCAAAAGACAATCCGACAGTTTACGCCGCGAAGTGAGCGGTAAAGACGTGACGCTTGCCAATGCCGAAAAAAGGGTGTACAATCTTCTGCGTTCCTTGTACCAACCGCCTATTCGTACCATGTCCCGCTTCGCTTTGCTTTTCTCCATTTGCTTTGCCTTCCTGTTTATCGCTCACTTGCAAGCGGCGGACACGCCTTCATACACTGAACTCATAGGACATGAAAGTTTTGTTCGGTCCGTCGCTTTTTCTCCCGACGGCAAAAAGATCGTTACGACCAGCCTGGACAAAACCGCCCGAATTTGGGATGCCGAGTCTGGAAAGGAATTGAAAAAAATCCAGTATTATGATTCCGAGAGTCGTATTGTTGCTGATTCTGCGGACTTTTCTCCCGATGGAAAGCAAATCGTTACCGCAAGCGGACATAATATCGCCAAAATTTGGGATGCCGAATCGGGAGAGGAATTGCAAAAAATAGAATCGAATACTTTCAAGAACATCACATCCGCTGCCTTTTCGCCTGACGGGAAGAAAATTGTAACGAGTGCTGGCGAAGTCACCCAACTCTGGGACGCTGAATCGGGAGAGGAATTGCAAAAATGGGGAAACACATCTGGCGAAGTTGGAGCCGCCAATTTTTCTCCATGCGGTAAAAAAATAGTCAGAATGGGCTATTGGGATGGTGGTGTCGTCATCATCTATGACACTGAATCAGGAAAGGCACTGAAAACGTTCGAAGCAGGATTCGGATTTGACAAAGCCGCCTTTTCCCCCGACGGAAAGAAAATTATCATTACGGAAACATTTGAAGGGGACAGAGGCTTTTTTGTCCAAATCTGGGATGCCGAGTCGGGAGAAGTGTTAGTCAAAATGGGAAGGCAGAGGTATTGGATTCGCCACGTCGCTTTTTCTCCCGATGGAAAAAAAGTTGTTGCGGTGGGCAATGACATGTTTGCCCGAATCTGGGATGCGGAATCCGGCAAATTGTTGTATGCGTTGCGAAACAGGGAATCGGGACACTCTGCCGCCTTTTCCCCGGACGGCAAGAGAGTGGCCACTAATGGCAATGTCAGCAGAGCCCGCATTTGGACTTTGGAATAACCCATTTAGCCGGTATTCCGGCGCAACAAACATATTTTCAATTATGCAAACGATCAGTATCAACATACCGGACTCTCTCGGCGATTTCGTGCATCGGCAGTCTGCCGAACATGGAATCGACGAATACTTTGAAACAATCCTTCGCGATCAGCAACGGAATGAGGCACGCGACAGACTCGAAGCCGAATTGATAAAAGGCATCGAGAGCGGCTTCGGCGAACCGATTACGCCCGCCTACTGGGAAAAGATGCGGGAAAGATTACAGCAACGTATAGCCCAGAAAAAGGAAGCCCGGCAATGATTTATCAACTTGTTACATCGGCAGAAGCCGACGAGGACGTTTTTGGCATTGCTTGTTATCTTGCCGAACAACGTGAAGGCTTGGGCTTTCGGTTTTATGATTGTGTCGATGATACCTATCGGCAGATTGCCGACAATCCGTTGCTGAAAGGGCTGGGGCATTTTCGACAAGCCGAAATAAAAAACATCCGAATTTGCCCGGTCAAAGACTTCCCCAACCATATGATATTCTATAGAGTCGAAGCGGACAGAATTGAAATCTTGCGTGTCATTCACGGAGCAAGGGATTATATGAGTCTCTTCGATGCTCCTTCTTCCTGACTTGTTTTGTAATCTACACGATGCGGCTCCGTTAACGTACCTTGCCAATGCCAAAAAAACAATGTACAATCTTTTGCGTTCCTTGTACCAACCGCTTGTTCGTGCCATGCCCCGCTTCACTCTGCTCTTCGCCGTTTGCTTCGGATTCCTGTTAGCCGCCGTTTGTCTTCGCGTTTTGTTCGTTACTCACTCGCAAGCCGAGCAGATCCCCTTTGGAGAAAAATCAATAGGAAAAGGGCATTTCGGAACGGTCTTTTCGGCTGCGTTTTCCCCAGACGGCAAAAAAATTGTTACGGCAAGTTATGACTATACCGCCCGAATTTGGGATGTCGAATCAGGAAAAGAATTGCACACTCTTCTAGGGCATGACGGACACAGTTCAGGAGTTCACTCTGCCTTTTTCTCCCCTGACGGAAAGAAAATTGTTACGACAGGCAGCGATGGCGCAGCCCGAGGGTTGCCGGACGATGACGGCAACTTTGGTTGTGTCCGAATTTGGAATGCCGACACAGGAAAAGAACTGAAAAAGTTGGAAGGATTTTTTGTCAGCCACTTTGCCGTTTTTTCCCCAGACGGAAAAAAAATTGCGGCAGCGGGTTCGCAGAGAATTATAGATGAGAATACCGCCCTATTCTACGCCAGAGTCCTCATTTGGGATGTCGATTCGGGAAAAATTGTGCAACAATTGGAAGGACATACGCAGAGAGTCAATACGGTTGACTTTTCTCATGACGGCAAGACCATTCTTACTTCAAGTCGTGATGGAACGGCACGAATCTGGGACACTGAGACGGGAAAGGAACTACAAAAAATAGAAGTGAATAAAGGTTATGACCCCTTCTCCCCCGATGGTAATAGGGTAAGTGCTGCTTTCTTTTCTCCCGACGGTAAGACAATGATGACCGCCGGTGCTTTTTCCTTAACAGGAAGTATTGAGAAAGACGGAACAATTCGTCTATGGGATATTTCGTCTGGAAAAGAATTGAGAAAGTTAGAAGGACACCCAAAGTGGAACGATTCTGTTGCCTTTTCACCGGATGGAAAGAAAATAGCGACAACTGGTCCTGACGGCACCGCCCGACTTTGGGTTGTTGAAACGGGCGAGGAATTACAGAAGTTCGGGAAAGAAACTGATTGGAAACGTATCAATTTTTCTGCCTTTTCTCCTGATGGAAAAACAATCGTTACAGTGGAAGACGATACCATGATCATTTGGGATGTCGAAACCGGAAAGGAATTAAAAAAATGGAAGTGGAAGATATATTACTGGGTTAATTGATTCCCTTTAGTTAGTTATTTAGCCGGTATTCCGGCGCAAGCAGAGACGCAATTTTTGGATTGCGCAGTAACGAACAAAGAGCCGGAAGTGTAGCGCAGCGTAACTTCCGGGTGCACCCGCAAGTTGCGCGGAGTACCGCTACGCTTGCGGCTCTTTGCGCCGCACAAGTGCGGCGGCTAACATAGAACCAACAGTTAACATATAACCATGATACAAACCGAAGACCTCACCAAACAATACGGCACGCTTTACGCCGTGAAGGATTTAACGCTTAACCTAGCGGCAGGCGACCTGTACGGATTCATCGGTCCCAACGGCTCCGGCAAAACGACAACGATGAAAATCCTTGCCACGCTCCTGCAACCGACCTACGGCGAAGCCTACGTTTGCGATATGTCGAT
>Ga0099364_10004237_pt1 | contig 21802 bp, 18 predicted proteins | sample TergutTh196P3_FD_73070 | JGI IMG/M metagenome (GOLD analysis project Ga0099364, IMG submission 73070) | Microcerotermes parvus P3 segment gut microbial communities from Pointe-Noire, Republic of the Congo - Th196 P3 | ecosystem: Host-associated > Arthropoda: Insects > Digestive system > Gut ... | reverse complement strand
TAAAGGAAAACAGAAAAAAAAAAAACCAAACATGCTTAAAAAAAATAAAATATTCTATCCGTCACGCCAAGCTCGACCGCCGCGTGCTGTGGCGCGCGGGGGGGGGGGGGGGGGGGGGGGGAGGACTCCGAGGCATCATAATCCTCCCCGGCAACCGCATTACCTTCGGGCTTCGCGCTCTCGCTCAAAACCCCCAACTCCTTAATTTTCAGTATAGCCTCGACACTGCTCGACACGTCAAGTTTCCTGTAAATCAGCTCGGTGTGGGTCTTGACACTGTTCGGCTTTAGGCCCATCTGCTCCGCGATTTTGTTCCTGCTGCACCCCTCGCACATCAGCCGCATGACCGTCTTCTGCTTGTCGGTTAATGTGAGGTTCGCGGGGACGGAGCCGCCTGTAAGCCCTTTCGTCCGCTTTGACTCCGAGACCGCCGAAATATACAGCCGCTTCACAAACTCGCCCGAAACACCCGCGTAGTCCTTCTGGATTGCCCGCTTTTGCAGTCGGTGCAACATGTTCACAAGCTCTGCGCCCTCGTTCGCAAAGACCTGCGTAAACCCGTATTCGTAGGCCGACGCAACCGCCTTTTCCAAGTAATCAAGAGCAGTGAAATTCCCGCTCTTGCCCTTTTTCCAATAGCAGACGGCAAGCAGAATATGTATCTCGATTATATCAAGAGTGCGCCTGTAACGCTCGGCAAGTTGAAGTAGTTTTTTCAAGAGGAGAATTGCATGGTTATAATCGCCGAGTGAAATATACGCCCGTGCGGTCGTGAAATGCTGATAGACTTTGAAGAAGGTCAAAGCCTCATACAAGTTGCCGTTGCTGTCTTTTAACCAATCTCGCGCCGCCTCGGTATCGCCGTTGGTGAGCCTGAGTCTAAACATGTAGGCGCGCAGGTTCGGCTTCAAATAAAACGCCTTGTCGGTGTCAATCATCTCTTTTACAGCGGCGATAATCCGCTCAGACTCCGCCTTTTGATTATTCGCGTACAACGCCGCCGACAAAATCATCATGGCGCAAAATTTCATCTCCGCCGAACACCCCTCGGGTATACTCGCACACGCCCCCAAAGCATACTCGCAGGCTTGGTCGAGATTGCCCCGCTCGTAATTGAACCCCGCAACCAAAGAATCCCGTATCACAGGGAACTCCGCACCGAACACAACCCCCACCGTCTTTTCAAGCAACTCAATATTCCGCTCGACATCTACGGCAACCTCCGAGTAATCCCTACTGGAGCGGTGAAACAGCGGCATACTGTGGGTCACGCTCGGGGTGTAGGCCCGTATCGTGCCTTTGAACGGCACTAATCGCAGGGTCTTGAAGGTCTTGATTATATTTGTGCGGTGGTCGATACTGCGGATAAATATCATGATAATCGCAGACCGCGGGTTTTGGAGCACGATTTTCGGGAATAATTTATAGTAGCGGTCCATATACCGCTCCATATCGTCGGCGCGCCCCTCCACGAACGCCGCCCAGGTCTGCACCTCCAACAAGAACAAGTGCTTTTCCACCATGGCATCGGTCACGGCGATACGCACGGTATACAAAGTATCCTCGACCGAGGCATAAGTTGACTTGTAGTCGTACATGTTATAGAGCGACTTCGCCACCCCGCCGTCATTTTTACCGTTGAGATAATACTTGACCGAGCGGAAATAATCCTGCTTGTCGTAAAAATAATCGCCGGCTTTATTCCACTGTATCAAAGCCGCGTCCTCGCCGCTTTCTTCAAGAATACTAAGCAGAAAGTCGCGGAAAAGGTCGTGGAAGCGGTAGGTGTTGCTGTCGGTCTGCCGCAAAAAGGCGTTCTCACGCGCAAGCTTCGCCAAAATTTCCGCCGCCGACGCCTTCTTCAACAGTGGCTGCCCCGCGATAAGCCGATTGCACAGCCCCGGCGTAAGCTCCTTCATGACCGACACGCAGGTCATGAAACATTTGAGCTGCTCGTCCCACCGCTCCCAGACGTGGGTCTTGAGGAAATTTTCAAGGTACTTGCCCGTCAAATCAGTACTGTAGGACTTTTCGCCTGCCAAAAGCAACGCACGAATCCCGATTGCCCAGCCGCCCGTGGACGCGAGAATTTCGTCGGCTTGCGCGCTCGTGACATACCGTTTGTTTTTGTTGAAATATATTTTAATTTCATCACTCGTGAATTGCAAATACGCCGCATCGACAACCGCAAGCTCACCATACGACACCATTTCCGAGAAGCTGTCGGGCGGAGCAAAGCGGCTGAGTAGCAATATCGTGCAACTTTTGGGCAGTCTCTTTATAAAGTCGGGCAGCAGTTTCAAGATTTCCGGGTTGGTAACCAGGTGCAGGTCGTCAATGACTAAGATACAGTGTTCATCGACATCGTCGAAGGCGTTCAACGCCTGCAACGCGAACTCGACCGGCGCGGTGCTGAACGCGCGGTGTGTCGCAAGCTCACGCAGAAAGCCGTTCTCGGGCTGAATACTCGCAAGGGCGCAGACGCACCTCTTGCAAAACTCCGCAACTTTATTATCATGCTCGTCAAGGCAGGTCCACGAGTGGCGGGTGTCGGCGATACTCGCCCGATGCTCCAACCACAGGAAAGACGATGCGGTTTTACCGTAGCCGGCGGGCGCGTGGACGTAAATCACCCTGCTCCCCAACAGCCCATCCAATAACTTCATCAGCGTAGTCCTCGGCGCTTGCGCCCGTGCTGTACCTTGTTCCATAAGCTTTAACCCTCACAAATTATTCGTAGTACTTACAATTATAACACATTATTTTCGACAAAGCAACAAAAATTTCAACTACTCCCCCATGGTTGCTACACAATTGTAAAATTCTGTGATATACTGTATCTGTAGTGGTGAATTTACAGGGGGAACACATTATGCACAACAGAAATAAATTATACATGGCGGTAATTTTTATGGTTGCAATTGCAGTATCGGCGGGGTGCGTGACACAGGCGCAAATAGGTGAACCCGAAAGCGTTTCGACCGTCCAACTCGCGGACATCGCCGAGCTTGAAGAACACGCCCTCCCGAACGGCTTTGTCTATATTACCGACGTCATTCCCGATATAATTCTCGAAATCCGTTACTACAGTACATACAACTTCGTCGGAGCGCGGGTTGACGACTACTTGGCACCCGTCGCAGTCATATCCGAACCCGCGGTCGAGGCTTTGAAGCAGGTCAATGAGGAGTTGCGCGGGGCGGGCTACGTCCTGAAAGTTTTCGATGCCTACCGTCCGCAAGGCGCAGTTGACCATTTCGTGCGGTGGGCGGCGGATATAGACGATGTTTCCATGAAAGAAACTTTCTACCCCGATATTCCCAAAGACCGCATTATCCCCGACGGATATATTATGGAGCGTTCGGGCCATTCACGCGGGAGTACAATCGACTTGACAATTATTGACATGCTGACCGGTGTCGAGCTTGATATGGGGACGGCGTTCGACTTCTTCGGCGAGGCATCGCACCACGGCAGCCCGCTCGTCACCGAGCAACAAGCAAGCAACCGCTTGATTCTGAAGGCGGCAATGGAAAGGGCAGGGTTCAAGGCGTATGACGAGGAATGGTGGCACTACACGCTGATTGACGAGCCTTATCCCGATACTTTCTTTGAGTTTCCGGTACAGTAAATAGATGATTGCGAAGTTCGCCGTTTAGCGGGAAAGTTTCATGGACTTGAGTGGGGGTAGAGGGGGGTAGTAGGGGTCTATGTCTGCGACAACGCAGTGAATCGTATGCCCGCCACACAAACCTATCATCTCCCGCTACCTCGACATGAACCTTTCCCCTTGGCGGCTTATGGGTTCGCAATACATTAAAAGTCTATCCTCGTAGGGGGTTCTTCTATCTACAAAGTCTTTGGCACGAGAAGTTTAAGCTTAAACAAGCGCAAAAGCGGGTCGTGCAGGTTCGTGCGGCGGCGCAGACATAGACCCCTACTACCCCCCTCTACCCCGACTGCCGACCCACCGCGGTTATCCCTACATAAAATAAAACTAAGGAGAAACGATACCCATGGAAATTACAAAAGTACAGTACGCCGACACCTGCATCCTTGCCCTCAGCGGCAGATTGGACACCGTTACCTCAAAGCAGTTACAGGACGCCTTGACGGAGACCGCGCCGTTGGTCTCTGCGATTGAATTAGACCTTGCCGAGATTGCGTATATATCGTCGGCGGGCTTGCGGGTACTGCTGTTGGGCGAGAAGAACGCCAAAGCAACCGGGAAGACTTTCGCGCTGAAAAACGTCACGCCCGACGTAATGGATGTCTTCAACATGACCGGCTTTTCAAACATACTAACAATTATTTAGCAATTATTTGAAACAGCGAAAACAACAACCGATAATAATGCCAGAAAGGGGTGTCCCGTGCCGCAAAAAAACTTTTAAGTAAGGCGAGTGTTGGCGGCACGGCATTAAAAATTATGAAATCTGATATTTACACCGAGAAACACGGAATATCCGAAATCCTTACCGAGGTTGAGAACATCGGCAAGCTCTGTAAGCTTTCGCCGTCGGCTTCCGGTAAATTGCGCCTGCTCACCGAGGAAATGCTCGGGCTGACCGTCCGACTGTTTGAGGATTTGCGGTACGAGTTCTTTGTCGAGGGGCAAGGCAAGCGGTACACGCTGAATCTTGTCGCGGAAACAAACGTGTCGCAAACCAAGAAAGACAAAATGCTCTCACTCTCGACAAGCGGCAAGAACAAAGCCAATCAAGGCTTGTTCGGGAGAATCAGCGGGATTTTCGAGGGCTTGCTGACGAACGACTGCGGCTACGAAGCGATTCACGCGCCGTACTACGACGGGCTCGGCATGAACGCCTACTTCTCACTATCGGCATACCGCGACCAAATCTCGCAGTATACCAAGGAAGAACAGGAAATCCAGTGGGACGGCCTCGAAAAATCCATCATAGCAAACTTAGCCAAAGACGTAATCATCGGCGTGCGGAACAGCAAGGCCGAGATGATTGTGATAGTGGAGTTTTAGTGAGAATATTTAAGGAAGGCGTAACCCACGTCGCAATATTCATTGGAGTTTGTGCAAGCGTGGGCGGCGTGGTATTGAAAATATGATGATGGCGGAGATTACAGTTCCTGCAAATGTAGGCAGTTTGGGTGAGGTTTTCGGGTTGGTGAAGAACGCGTTGTCGAAGACGAATGTTGACCCAAAAACCCAAACCAACATAGATATTGCCGTTGAAGAAATATTTGTGAATATTTCAAGCTACGCCTACCCGGATTGTGACGGCAAGGTCTCTGTCTGCCTTTTTGCCGAAAGCAACAGCATCACAATAGAGTTCAAGGACAACGGAATCCCCTACAACCCCTTGGCAAAAGCCGACCCCGATGTCAGCCTGCCCGCCGAGCAACGCGAAATCGGCGGCTTGGGCATTTTTATGGTGAAAAACCTCATGGACGAGATGAGTTACGAGTATCGCAACGGGCAGAATATTTTAACTATTAAAAAGAGTTGGAACGATGGATAAAAGCAGTAAACGCAGTGTACGACTGCAAATGGCGGCGTTCAGCTCGGTTTTGACTGTCGGGTTGGGGGTTTTCGTCTGGATAATGCTCGGTGCGGGCAAGGGCGCGAGTTCGTCGGTGCTTTTGGTGGGGTTAATCCTGTTTGTGGGGGTCACGGTCGCCGCGCAGATTATCTACGCACTGAAAGGGCAAATCTTTGAGTTCGACGGGCGGCTTGCGGAACGCGAAGTGCTGTTCGCAATCATCTGCTTCCAGATGATTTTGCAGTTCAGCTTTGGGTTCTCGCTCTACGCGGTCAACCAAACCGAGTTGCAAAACACAGGCATAGACAAGGCTTACGAGCTTTTTGTGGGGTTACAACAGCAAGCCGACGGCAATTCCTTGGCGGATTACCGCGCAATTGACCTACAGGCGAGTATGCCCGAACATATCGAGGCGGTCTTTGTCGCCGAAAATTACTCCGACAATGCCGAATACAGCACAAAACAGTACTACCGATTCCCCGTGGACGGCGGCGGCGTGGTAATGCAAAAGTCCCGCGCGTATTTTACAAAAAACCTGCAAGACTTTGCGGTGTCTTTGCTGATGTCGCTCGTGGTGTCGGTTTTGCTGATGGCGGAATTGGTTTTGCTTGCGACAAAATTTATCGGGCGGCAGAAAATTCCCGAACCGGAAACTTCAACGCCTGTACCTTTAGTTACAGGGTATCTGCGGCAAATTGCGTTCCTGTTTTACTTCACCGGCTTCCTCGGCGCGTCGTTTATCCCGATAATGGCGCGGGATTTGGCGGGTTCAAGTTCCAACGCCGACTTCATTGCGGGCCTGCCGTACTCGGTGGAAGCCTTGGCGGGTATCGCCGCCATACTGATTACCACGCGGATATTCGGCAAAAAGGGCTGGAAGCCGCCTTACATAATGGGCGCGGTGATTTTCATAGTCGGGCTTGCCGCCTCGGCACTGTCGCCGAATCTCGCGGCGTTTATACTCTCACGCGGCATGGTCGGCATGGGCTACGGGCTGTGTTGGATGACCTTGCGTAATATCACTACCCTTGCCGCTGACCGCACCCGCAGTTTCGCGGGCTTAAATTCGGGCATATACGCGGGGATAATGTGCGGGGTGGCGTTCGGGGCGGTTTTGGCGGACATTGTCGGCTTTAAGGCTGTGCTTTTGATTTCGGGGCTGATGGCGGCATTGTCCGCGCTGTTCCCGTTAGTGTTAGGTAATGCAAAAAGCGGGGCGTTCAATGTCTCCGGCGGCGGCAAAATCAACCTGACTTGGCGGGATATTGCAGTCTTCACATTATTTTTGGTACTAATCGTAATCCCGACAAGCATAGCGGACGCCTTCAACGGCTTTCTGCTGCCGATATACGTCAACGACTTGGGACTGCCGACCGCATACGTCGGGCGGGTATCCTTGGTCTACAACCTTTGTTTGGTCTACCTCAGCTCGACCCTGCTACTCAGCGTGGTTTGCAGGTACATAAAAAAGCCGCTGTTCCAGAACGCGCTCCACCTTGCAATCATCTCCGGCGCCCTGTTTATTATCGCCTACTTCGGCGGGTTCACCGCCGTGCTGATTGCGGGCGCAATGCTCGGCGCGGTGGACGGGTTCGGGTTCTCGTTGCAAAATTCGCACATCTTGGATATGCGCTTGTCCGAGAAAATCGGGATTACCCGCATGCTGACTTTGTTCAGCCTGTTCAAAAAACTCTGCGCCATGATTGCGCCGTTCGCGTTCGGATTATTTTTGCTGAACGGATTCAGCGGGCTCGGGGCTATGGCGGCGGTGTTTGTAATCTGCGGAGTGACGGCAGTTATTTCCATTACGCTATTAAATAAGGTAAATAAAGGAGCAAAACAATTTGAAAATCGCAGTGATTAGCGGGGGGTTCTCGGAGGAACAGTATGCCTCGAGAGAGTCGGGAAGACTGATTGCGGACGCCCTCACAAACCTTGAACATGACGTGAAAATACTCGAATACGACAAAAACTTTTTCGACGGTATCAGGAATTTCGCCCCCGACATAGCCTTTCCGTTCGTGCAGGGCAAGCACCACGGCGACGGAACGGTGCAGGCGTTGTTGGAGCTTGCCGGTATTAAGTACATAGGCTCGCGGCCGCAATACGCCGCCATAATTAACCACAAGACGGCTTGCAAAAGAATCTGGAGGGCTTCCGATATTCTCACGCCCGACTTTTTTGAGTACAGCCGTGACGAATACGAGAACGAGGGGTATTCGGGGTTCGTGCAGAAGCTCCGCGACAATGGGCTTGAAATGCCTGTAGTCGTCAAGCCGCCCACACAGGGCAACCGCTTCGGCATGGTCTTTGTGGAAGACGTCCGCTCGTTTGACGAGTTGGAGAAGTCTTTTAAGTACGACGAAACTTTGTTGGTTGAAAAATACGTCGAGGGGCGGTTCTTCGCGCAGGGTGTCTTTGAAAAGGACGGCAAGATGACGACATTGCCGCCTGTTGAAATTCTCGACAATAGTTCCTCAAGTTCGCGGTTCAAGATTTACGCGGGCGGTAGTGAAGTAGTTGCACATGATTTCACGGTTCAGCGGCTGTCCGAAATCGGCGGCATATCCCTGCAAGCCGTGTCACTGACCGGGGCCGCGGGATTTGCGCGGTTGGATTATCACCTCTGTTGCGACAAGTTGTACCTGCTCGAAATCAACGCGTTTCCGGGGTTGGTGCCGGGGTACAGCAGTATGACCGCCTGTATCGAGGCGGCGGGGTATAAGTACGATGAGTTTATTGAGGCCGTTATCTCTACAGCAAAATAATTAACTTGATAATAAATAGAAGAAGGTGTGTCCCATGCCGCAAAACGCTATTGATTTTGCGCGAGTGGGGGCGGCATGGTAACGAAATTATGAAAAATTTGAAGTTTGCAACTAAGCTTTTATTGGTGATACTGAGCATATCGTTAGCTTCGGTAATCACGGTATCGACTATATCTTATACCGAGTTGCTGAACCTGTCGGAATACTCGCAGGACGTCAATATACGTCTGGGCTTTTACGCATCCGACAACAGCAAGAGCGCGTTAATCGAGCAGGCCGAGGCCTACATGGCGCAGTTGTCAAGCTCGCAGGCCGCCGAGTGTGACGCCGAGCTTGCCAAAATCAGCAGTGACGTTACGCTGATGGCGGAGTTTATGAGTGAGCTGTACGGCAGCCCCGATAATTTTGGTGGTAGGGCTCTACCCCTGCCCGATGAAGTCCCGCCCGATATTCCGACTGCGAAAATTATGACCGCGCCCAATATCTCAATTACCCCCGAAATTGAATCGGAAATGCTCTTAATCAGCAACGCCGAGTATCTTTTCGGCAGTGTCCATGCGGGCAACCAGAATTTGAGCAACGCCTATCTCGGCAGTGTCACCGGTATCAATTTCAGATGGTCGGTGAGCAATGCCTACGACCCCGACTATGACCCGCGCACTCGGCCGTGGTATGTGACTGCGTTGGAATCCACTGCGGATAAGCCTGTATGGCTTGAGGCGCATGTTGATGCGTTCGGGTTCATACTTACGACTTGTGCAAAAAGTTACACAGGCCCAACCGGTGAAGTAATCGGGGTTGCGGCGGCGGATATTCACCTCTCGACAATAGTCGAGAATATACTGAGTATGCGGATTGGCGAGACCGGCTATGCCTTTTTGATTGACGAACGCGGGCATTATTTGGCGCACCCCTATTACGACGAGCTTGACCCAGACGCGCTCGGTTCGGCGGGCGGCGACTACAAGGAAGTGTTGGAGAAGATGACGGCGGGGCAGTCGGGGATTAGCTTTGCCGAGATTAACGGGGTTGAGCATTACATCGCCTACGCCCCGCTCCCGACTACGGGTTGGTCGCTCGGGATTACGGTTGAACACGACGAAATTATCGCGGGCGCGTTGTCGATGAAAGCCGATATTGACAATCAGGCGTTGGAAGTGAAAGAGCAGATTCGCGCAACACTGAACAGCGTTATGTTCCGTTTCATCGCGCTCACCGGCGTGATAATTATCGCGGTGCTGATTCTCTCGATACTGATTTCCGGCTCGGTCACGAAGCCGATGATTAAGCTTACCGAAGGGGTAATCGAGGTCGGCAAGGGCAACCTTGAAAACAAAATCGACATAAACACAAGGGACGAAATCGGCGTATTGGCGACCTGCTTTAACAAAATGACCGACGACTTGGTCGAGTATATTGCAAATCTACAGAGCGTTACCGCCGAAAAGGAGCGTATCAGCGCGGAGTTGGATGTTGCCACGAAGATACAGGCGTCAATGTTGCCGTGTATTTTCCCGCCGTTCCCGAATTGCAACGAGTTTGAAATTTTCGCGTCGATGCTCCCTGCAAAGGAAGTCGGCGGCGACTTCTACGACTTTTTCTTGGTGGACGAGAAGACCCTCGCGTTGGTCATGGCGGACGTGTCGGGTAAGGGCGTACCCGCCGCGCTGTTCATGGTAATCGCGAAGACGCTGATTAAGAATAACGCACAGTCGGGCAAGACCCCGCGAGAGGTCTTCGAGACTGTGAACAACATACTTTGCGAGAATAACGATGAATACATGTTTGTGACGGCGTTCATGGGGTATATTGACCTGCAAAGCGGCAGTTTCACCTACGTCAACGCCGGGCATAACCCGCCGTTGTTGAGGAAAGCGGGCGGCGAGTTCGAGTTTTTGAAGACCGACACCTGCTTTATACTCGCGGGCATGGAGGATACACGGTACACCGAAATAGAGACCCGCCTTGACATAGACGACCTGCTGTATCTCTACACCGACGGCGTTACCGAGGCCATGAACCATGAGAAAAAGCTGTTCGGGGAGCAGCGGCTGATTGAAACTGCAAATAAGTGCGGCGGCGCAACCGTCAAGGAGCTGCTCGTAAAGCTCAAAGCCGAGATTGACGCATTTGCGGACGGCGCAGAGCAAGCCGACGATATAACCATGCTCGCGGTGAAGATACTTGCGGGGATGGAGTAGAGTAGATTAAGCGAAACTCGCTATATACAGCAAAATTTTTGCGAGTATGAGGGGCAGAGGGGGGTAGTAGGGGTCTATGTCTGCGCCGCCGCAAAGTAGCCGCACGCCCGCGTTCTACGTTTGATAAAATTTAACCTTCTCGAGCCGAACCGTTAGTAAGTAGCACAAGCCTTACGCGAGTGCAGACTTTTCAAGTAGATGAAACCTGTCAAGTCGTGAGGAGATAAGTTTCATGTCGAGAAAGTGGAGTCTGAACAGCTTGTGTGGCGGGCTGGCGGCTACTTTGCGGCGGCGCAGACATAGACCCCTACTACCCCCCTCTGCCCCCACTCTCAAGTCTCATGAAAACCCTCTGCCTATAATATGTAGGCGCAGTATGTAGGGGCGATTCACCACGGTTCGCCCGTGTATTTCGCAATCGTCTGTAGATAAAACAAGTAAGGAGAATGAACATGAACAGTTACACAATCACGAGAACGGAGCCGGAAGTTACGGGCAAGTCGAGCTATGTCGGCGAGCGGCGCGGGGTCAAGTATCGGTATCTCTGTGACCACGCCGAGGTAGGCGATTCTGTTTTCCACAACAGCCTTGACCGAGACGAGGCCTGCGAGTACGGCCCGGAAGGGCTGTCCTGCCACAGGTGCTGGCATTTTTCAATGGAGACACTGACTGATGAGCCGTTGTACGACACAGAATAATTTTTGGAGGTATTTATAAGATGAAAGGTCTTAGGAAATTCGGCGTGGTGCCGGTGTTGATAGTTGTGGTTATTTTTACTGCACTTTCAAGCACACTCGCTGTCACTTCACACGCAAATCTACATAGCGACTTTCCAAGCATAGTTGTACCCGAGCCGCTCAAAGTCGGCGACAAGGTCGCTATCGCTTGCCCTGCACGGAATGCCGCGACTATTTCCGATTCGCGGTTTGCCGAGATTGTCGAGTTTTTGGAGGACAAGGGCTTTGAAGTCGTCATTTCGGACGATATGTTTGAGCCTGTTACGCCGCTGAATGTCGGCGACGGCACCGAGCAACTCCGCGCCGATGCGTTTAACGCCTTGGTGCGTGACCCCGATATTAAGGCACTGTTTTGTATTCGCGGGGGGTACGGCTCGTATCACTTGTTGCAAAATCTCGACTATGACGCGATACGGCAGAACCGACCTATCATAGTCGGGTACAGCGATATTACCGCTATGCAGACGGCGATACTGCAAAATTCGGGCTTGGTGACTTTCCACGGGCCAATGCTTTCCTCGAACTTCGGGCAGGAGGCATCTTTCGATGTTTTGTTTGACATGCTGATGAATAAATTGGCAGAGCCTGAGTTGGAATTCGCGCTTGAGAATATAAACGGCACGAGTTTTGAGGTCGTCAATTCGGGGGTTGCCGAGGGGGTAATTGTCGGCGGGAACATGACACTTATCAGTGCATTGATGGGCACGCCGTATGAGCTTGATGTCAAGGATAAAATCCTGTTCATTGAGGAGTTGGACGAGTGGCCGTATCGCTTGCACTCGTATATATGGCAGCTGAAACTGTCGGGCAAGTTGGACCAAGCCGCCGCGATTGTAATCGGCGACATTCTCCCGACACCCCCGGAAAGTCACTTGGCGACAATTTTGGAGGCGCTCAAGGACGTGACCGTGCCGATTCTGTACAATGTGCGGGCAGGGCATGACACCAACCCGCTCACAATCCCGATTGGGGCGACTGTTAAGATTGATGGTGCTACAATGAAAGTTGTGCGGTTTGCGGCCGAAGAGCCTTTCTCGCCTGATTCGCCCGACTTGCCCGATACTCCCGACACGCCTGATACGCCTAATACGCCCGATTCGCCGGGCGGCGGCGGACTTCCTAATACTATTGCGACTGATGATGATTCAAATGGCGGTGCTGACACCGACTCGCTTACGGCGGTTGAGCTTGCGAACCTGCTCGCGCCCGACCACGACACCGAAGGTCTCGGCGATGTGGGCAAGTCGGAAGTGTTCGGCGCGGACGACAACAAGGAGAATGTCAATGCGGGGGTCGAAGACGCGGCGGTTTTCGGCGGTTTGGGTATAACGGCGATGGCTGTTTTGGTGATTTCTAAAAGGAAGTATAACGAGGTGTTGAAATGAGTAGATTCAAAAGAACTATTGCGATAATTACGCTGTTTTGCGTGATTTTGACAACTGCTTGCGGGGACAACGCGGGTGATACCGTGCAAGATAATGAGCCGATTGTGACGGATAATCCGAGTGACACCGCGCAAGACACGCCCGGTATCACCGTTGAAGAAAACGCGGGGTTCACGTGGGAGGAATTGCAGGCGAAGAATACTATTGACGGGATTTTCGCGGTCTATTCGAGCGTGGAGGTCGAGTCGGAGTTTTACGGCATGGACGGCGAAGACTTTACCCAGACGACGGTGCATGTCAAGCGGGACGACGGGATTACCGCCTACACGAAATTCGACATCGGCGGGGGCGAACAGGGTTACATGATTTCGCCCGACGGCATGTATTACTACGGGGCTGACGGCTCTTTTGGTAAGTACGTCTTTTTCAATGACGGCGCATTTGAGGAGTATTATTTGCCGAATATTACCGACACGGTTATCTTGATGTCGTGGTTTGCAGGTACGCTCGTTTCGAGTACGGTCGTGCGTGATAACGATAACGATTACAATACTCAAACCGTTGTTTGGCGCATTGACGTTGAGGACACCGAGAATGTTCGGCCTTATGGGTATTACGAGGGGGTTTTGGAGACTACGCTTGTGTTTGAAGCCGATAGCGGGTTTTTGCTGAGTGAGAAGTATCACGTAATCGTCGGCGACGAAAGGCCTGTGTTGCTATCCACCCGCACAGTGACCTATGGGCAGCATGACGACTACCCCGAACCCGAGTATGTACTGCGGGGCAAGGACATGAGTGAGACCCGAACCGTCACTTTCATTATGCCGGGCGGCGAGACTTTCGTGGAAGTTGTGCCGATTGATGCAGGGTTGCAGTTGTCCCCGATAAAGGCTTACTGGTTCTTTGAAGACGAGGAAATGACTGTGTACTATGAGTATACGAGCGAAATCGGCGACGGCTATCCGACCGAGTTGACGGTTTATGCCTACGAAGTCCCCGATGAATATTTGGGCGACTATGAGCATGAGGTTATTTTGTACACTTCCATGAAAGATTCGCTGATTGACGAATTGGCCGCCGATTTTATGGAGTTGCACCCCGACACCGTTGTGCGAGTTCGTATTGACGGCGCGGGCAATCTCATGGCGCGGATTGAGGAGCAGGTGGAATCAGGGCAGATTCTCGCCGATGTAATTTGGACGAGCGAAATCCCCGATTTTTACGACATGAAAGACCGAGATTTGCTCTTGCAATACAGGCCTGTGGGCGCGGAAAATGTCTTGAATACGCTTGACGACAGCGACGATTATTTCCTGCCCGCCCGCCTCGGCACTATGGGCATTGCCTACAATACCGACTTGATTGACACGCCGCCCGAATCGTGGAGCGACCTCACAAAACCAGAATACACCGACAGTTTCGCGATTGCGAATCCGCAGTCGTCGGGGACCGCGCTTATGGCGGTGATTAAGCTGAACGAGGCGTTCGGCATGGACTTTTTCAGCAGTCTCAAAGCGAACGGCGCATTTATCGGCGGCGGCGCAACGGCAGTAATCGAGGCGGTTGCCGAGGGCGAGATTGCCGCGTGTCTTGCAGTGGATTACATCACTTTCGACAAGGCAAAAACCGGCTCACCGATTGCGTTGGCGTACCCCGAAGAAATGCTGGTAATACCCAGCCCTGTTGCGATTTTCAAGGACGCCGGTAATACAGATGCCGCGAAAAAATTTGTCGATTATCTCGTGAGCGCGCGGGCGCAAGAAATAATTGCAAGCAACGGAACACTGCCGGTTTTGCAGGAGATTACGGTGCCGAGCGAGTTTAATATCCCGCCTGTGGGCGAGGCGATGGCGCGTAAGATTCAGGTTTATGAGCCGGATATGATTGAGTTTATGTGGGATGTTGTTGGGGGGTTTTTGGGGGTTATGGGGTAGGTTTTTAATATTTCATAAATTGGAAAACCCGCGGGTTAATTGCCCGTGGGTTTTTTGTGTGTGTTGTTGGTTGCTTTTCGTTTGTATTTATTACTTCCTCTTAGAAACCACAACAATACCCCCGACGAGCAGGACTACTGCCGCCGCGCCGATGGAGAAGGAAAAAGAACAGCAGGCAAAAACTGTTGCGATTTCGGAGTTGGTGCGGAACATGAATGTTTCATATGACGACTTGAAAAACGCCGTTAATATCGCAAAAACAACTACCATTGGGCGACCGGTTTTTTTGGGGGGGTGTCGGCGGGGGTAGGGGGTCTATGTCTGCGCCACCCCCAAGCCGACACACGTTCGCCCCTACATCATCTCCCCCAATTCAAGCATCAGCCGCGCCAACGCCCCCGCGCCGGTCATGTTCCACGCTTCTATGCCCAAATCGGCCGCTCTTTTGTGGGCGGCGTAGATTTGCAGGTTCGCGCCGCCTTGCAGGCACTGTGAGACTGCGATTACACGCACGCCACCGGTCACAAGTGCGCCGAGTTTTTCGAGGAGCGCGGAGGGTATGCCGCCGAGGCCGTAGCACTCGCAGATTACGCCTTTGTAGCCTTTTTCGAGCAGGAAATCCGCTATGTCGGGGTGGATTTGCGGGGTGATTTTGAGGTAGAAGACGTCCTCGCACAGCTTGTCGCGGAGAATGGGCGGGGTGTGGGGGTCGGGGGTTTGCACTATTGAAAACACGCTCTCGTCGATGATTGCAGGGTGGGTATCCTCGAATATCGCCCACTTCTTTTTATCGTTGTGGTGTCATTTATAACCGTACATCGGGTAATTTGCTAACGGCACGGCATCGTTCCTTTTTGTCTGTAGAACGGTTTTTGCCTTACGATAAATCTTCGTATCAGCGATATAGATTTTGTAAATGGTGTTTTAACATCAAAAAGGCAAAGCACAAAAAGCATCGCTATGTTCCAATGTTGCCTGAGATGACGATGCGGTGTAGAGGGTTGCTATCAGCAATCCACAAGGAATCATCGCCGGACAACTGGTTTTTCCCTAATGTACGCAACAAAAAAATCCACCTCACTGCGTCTTATTGGTATTTTAGGCGTTTTTTAGAACAGGCGGAATCTCTCATGGCGGTAAAGGTAACGGCCCCGGAATGGTGAAAACTCCAAAGCACATTGGTGGGTAATATTTTTCCTTGTGTATGCCGGAGCAAGCTTATGTTTGCGATATTGACGAACGGCGAAGTGTTCACTTAACCATCATGGCGTTCCCGGTACTAACTCCATTCAAAATGGAATTAGTATTATTACATAGTATAGCATATTTTTATACTTGTCAATAAGAAACGCCGACAATTTTGAATTATTTTTCAATTATTCCAACTCGTTACTTTTACTTTTTACCTGCCACCTTTCCGGCGAATTCAAAAACAAATCGAGCCGTTTCTTCAAATTAAACCGCTCGATAAATTCAATTATTTTTGCGAGGCTGTTTTTGAGAAAACCTACCTCGTTTTTCAATTTTTCATTTTCCATTGTGAGATGAATCGTTTTGCTGCACTGTGCTTTTAACTTGTATTATCAGCGGATAAAGTCTGTACGTCCTGTTTCAACTTCGAGTTCTCATCTCGTGGTTTATTGGTTGTTTTAACCTAAGCAATCTGCTTCTTCGCCAAAGTCTGCAAGTTGTTAAAATCGTCAGTTGAAACCGTCACCTTGTCACCAAAAACAGCCCGCTTGACTTCAATGTTTTCCACAGCCCTAACGTCAGCTTTTTTCTTGCGAATTTGTCAAGTTCTGCCTTGTCGGATTGAATTTTTTGCGACTGCTGATTTATAACAGGAGTGTTATTATCAATCGCGCTTTCAAGAGTTGCGCTCTTGTCTTCTAACTGCTCAACCTCAGCGGATTTCTCGTCTATTTCTTTGTCGAGATATTCTACATGACCTGCTGAGAACTCGGCTGTTGGGTGAGAGGTTCGATTTCATTATTAAGCTCTTTTTTCAATTCCACGCTGTATCTACTTGACAGAAATTTGTATACTTCCTCAAAAAATCGCTCATGATTTTCTTCGGATAAATTTCGCGGTGCGGTGACAATCCACGAACACATGACGTTGACATCTTTACGATTCATACAGCGGACACCATCTTCGGTGCAACGCTTTTTAACAAATTCGCCCTGCGATATTTTTCTTTCGGGAGCGAGGTTATAATTCAAATGGGTTCTTGACAAATCGATGCTTTGATTTGCAAACTTGATATATTCGCCCTGCTCATTTTGCGCGCGCTCATAATGCTTAAACATATGAGCTGCTGCGGATTTGGAAAAAGTGATATTAAAGATGCGACTTTTAATATCACTTTCAAAAATTCACTTGACAAAGTTGAATTTTTATGATAGACTGATATTAAAATCGTGGGAAATTAATACCAGCTTTTTGGATTACTACTTTTGCGAGTTAATAATGATATTAAAAACGTCGGCTTTTAATATCACCCTCCGAGAAAGTCAAAGTCAATCTCCGCGCTTAATGCTTCTTCTGATTTTTGCACCGGAATTTCCGTTCTCTGACATTGAAATTGAATTTCACAAACTTGTTTTTCATCAAACAACTACGGAATTCTTCGCGTTGATTTTTCACCCAAGTCAACGGAAGTCCGGCGGCAATGTGAACATCTGCGGCGGTGATTCCGTGCTGATTTAACTCCTGCGCGATTGCCATTAAAGTGAGAAGATAGAAGTCGTTATCGGTGTTTTTCTCTGCGATAGATGCCTTGTGACCCTCGCCGATTTTGTGAGTTGCGTAATAAAAAAACACGCTGTCATTCAAACAACGTGTTGATTAGTAGTTTTCTTCAAATTTCTTGAAGATTTTCTCGACTACACCACCCTACTCATAAATTCGCTGAGGCACACTTGTTTTTCATTTGCAATAAATATTAATCGCCTCCCTCAAAAACTCCGCGCAACCCTCCGCGACTTTCTCGTAATGCGCCTTGAATCGCTCATCGGCGACATACATCTCGCCAAGCCCCCTGTGCGCTTCTTTCGAGTAAGTACCGTCTTTCCAGAACATACACAACCATTGCCTATGCAAGTCACAGGCTTTCTGCGCCAACTCACTTGACGGCTCGCCGGATTCCATCGCCACTTTCAAAGTCGCGTTAATTTCCTCGCGCAGGCTTTCGGCTTGCCGCCATTGCTCCTCGCTCATGCTCTTGACTTTTGCGTTGGAAAAATCAATGGCATCGTCGCCGTACTTCCCGCGAATTTCCGCGCCGTACTGCACTTCGTTGTCATCAATCAGCTTCTCTTTGAAGCCCTCAAACTTTTGATTATCGCTCATTGTAACCTCTCCTTTCGCCGCCAAAATGGATTTTCTCACGTTGGCGATTAGCTTGTTTAGCTGTTTCTTTTTGTCAAGTAGGGCTGTCAGATGGCTTTCGAGTGCGGCTGTGCTGTCAAAATTCGGCGCGGATATTATCGACTTAATATTCTCCAAACTAACTCCGAGCTCCCTGTAAAATAAAATTTGTTGCAACAAATCTATTTCACGTTGTCCGTAAATTCGGTAGCCAGACGAGTTAATTCTGCTGGGCTTCAGCAACCCGATTTTGTCATAATGCCGCAACGTCCTTGTGGTTATTCCCGCTATTTTAGCGAGTTTGTTGATTGTGTATTCCATAATCAGCCCCCCTGATATTCTTATTATACACCTTTACGTTACGTCAATGTCAAGTCTTTTTTGAAAAAATTTTTCAAAAATTAAAATTATGTCAAAACACGCTGTCATTCCAACAACAAATCCTCAAGCGAAACGAGGGTCAATTCTCGCTTTTCGTGCCGCCGAGTATAGTAGAAATTCCGCTTGAAATTGACACCGAAATCCGAGCGCAAAACCGCATATTGTGGCTTATTATTTTGAAAGTGTCAAGAGCAGTCGTGAGTTTATTTCAAAATTTAGTTTTTCAATGCAATCAAAAAAGTATTGACAAAGCGGATTTCATATGTTATAATAAAACATATTCATTATCTGCGATTACGCAGGGCATCGGTACGGAAATTTATATTGGGAAAAGGTGATTTTATATGAAAAAAATTAAAGTATTTTCTTCATTAGTATTTATTCCGATAATATTTTTTGCCGGTTTAACATTAATAACGGCGATTATAATGCTTATAGTAGAGGGCATATCCGGCTTATCTTTTGATGATTTTATTCTCACTGATTTTTATACAATAACGATGATATTTAGTTACTTATCCGCAATGTGCCTCGCATTTTTGTGGACTAAAAAATGTATTCGCGGAAAAACAAAACCCGAAGCAATACATAAATCATCTGTAAATATTAAAATAATTTTTTGCAGTGCTATAATTGGATTTTCCACCGGTGTTTCATTGACAAATATCGCAATATTTTTATTCCCTTCCGTTCCGTGTCCCGGTCATATAGATGTAACGGGGATAGTTTTTTTGACATTTTTATCGACCGTTATAATTGCTCCAATTACCGAAGAACTTGTGTATCGTAAATTCATAGTCGATGTTGCACAAGCGAATAACCTACCATTACCAATATATTTTATATTATCGGCTTTACCTTTTGCAATGTCGCATAGTTTAACAAATATCGTTTATTTATTTGTCGCATTTTTTGCAGGCGTTATATATGTTTTGCTTTATTACAAAACCAAAAACATAATATACCCGATTATTATGCACATGGCGAATAATCTCTTTGCTTTTTTTGATGGCTTAAATTGGTATAATTCCGATTTCATTTTAGAATTTATCGCAAGCAATACCTTCACATATATCTGTTACGCTTTGTCTTTATTATCTATAGTGTTGTTTTTAACGCTAACATCAAAAAAACATTGCAATTCCTCAAAAGGTGTGCTATAATAAAACTATGAACATTTTAATCCTTGAAGACGACATTGCTTTATGCAAAGGAATTGAACTTGCCCTCGCCGACCCGAACAGGCAGTTCACGCTTTGCCATAACATCAGCAGTGCAAAAGCTACCATAAAAGAATCCGCGCCCGATTACTTCTGCTTGTTTGTTCTTGACCTAAATCTGCCTGATGGTTCAGGTGTAGATTTTTGCAAGGAGCTTCGTGCGGCAGGGTACACCGCGCCTGTTCTCATGTTGACCGCAAACGACACCGAACTTGACATGGTGACGGGCTTGCAAAGCGGTGCGGACGATTATGTCACAAAGCCGTTTTCACTTGCTGTGCTTCGTGCGAGAATAGATGCGTTGTTGCGGCGCGGCGGGTTGGCTACTGTCACTTCCGATTGCAAAATTGACGGTGTGTTTTTGTTCGATTTTGAGAAGTTACACTTCGAGAAAAACGGTAAGATTGTCGAGTTGTCAAAAACCGAAGCAAAGCTATTGCAACTGCTATATTCCAACAAGGGGCAGACCCTCACCCGCGAACGATTATCGGAGCGAATTTGGCAAGATGGAACAGAATATGTTGACGAAAACGCGCTCTCAGTCTCAATCCGCAGACTGCGCGCTAAATTAGAAGACGAGCCGTCAAACCCGCAATTTATTAAGACCATTCACGGAATTGGCTACAAATGGACGGTGGAATTATGAGAAGAAAAACGCTACTAAAGAAGCTTGACAAAATGCTTGATGAAGCCATTTCCGGGGCTTTTGAGGCGCAGTCTTATGACGAGAGTCAGTTGTCTAAAATTGAGGCAAAGACGGCGCGATTTCTTGAATTATCGCGACTGAAACGTGAGCAAATTGACGGCGAAAGGGAGCGTGTCCGCGCGCTGATTAGTGACATTTCACACCAGACAAAAACCCCACTCGCAAACATCTCACTGTATACAGGATTATTGTCGGAGGAGGACTTGAGTGATAGCCAAAAACGGCTCACAGCGCAGATTTCCGCGAGTGCGGACAAGTTGGAATTTCTCATTGGTTCGCTCGTAAAAGTATCGCGGCTTGAAAGCGGAATCATCAAAATTGAAGCCTTGCCGGGGAATGTTTTTGACTTGATTAATTCCGCAGTTTCGGAGTGTGAAAATCTTGCCGCCGACAAGAGAATTAGTCTAAATTTCCCCGAAAATCAACCCCCGCTTACGGCATTATTTGACACTAAATGGTGCGGCGAGACACTATTTAATATTATCGAAAACGCCGTCAAATACACGCCCGAAAACGGCAGTGTGAGCGTGTCTGTCACCGAATACGAGATGTTCGTGCGAATTGACATAAGTGATACAGGGCGCGGAATACGTGAGGAAGATTTGCCGAAAGTTTTCACGCGATTTTGGCGAGCGGCGGAGTCTGCGGATTCGCAAGGCGTGGGCATCGGGCTGTATTTGGCAAGGCAGATTATCACCGCTTGCGGCGGGTATATTAAAGTAAGTTCGGGCGTTGGAAAAGGTGCGGTATTTTCACTGTTTCTTACAAAACTGTAAGAAACTCGAAAGATGCACGAAAGATTTATAGTTTATAATAAATGCAGTTGGCTAATTCCAACTGCGATTTTATTATTAAAAAGGAGAGCAACATGAACGTACTAAAAACTACCAACTTAAAAAAACACTACGGCGCAAACGCAGAGGTGAAGGCGGTTGACGGCATCGACTTTGCCGTGGAGCAGGGCGAATTTGTGTCAATTGTCGGTAGCTCGGGGAGCGGGAAAAGTACACTTTTGCACCTGCTCGGCGGACTCGACCGCCCGACTTCGGGGAGCGTTGAAATCGGCGGTAAAGAAATTTATTCCATGAAAGACGACGAGTTGACAATTTTTCGCCGCCGCAATATCGGCTTTATTTTCCAAAGTTACAACCTTGTCCCCGTGCTGAATGTCGAGGAAAACATACTGCTCCCGATTCAACTTGACGGCAACACGCCCGACATGGATTATGTCAATCGCGTGATTGAAACGCTCGGAATTTCCGAGAAAATCAGGAGCATGCCGAACCAACTTTCGGGCGGTCAGCAACAGCGGGTGGCAATCGCCCGTGCAATGGCAAGCAAACCCGCAATCGTGCTTGCAGACGAGCCTACAGGCAACTTGGACAGCAAGTCGAGCATGGACGTGATGGGCTTGCTTAAAGTCAGCGGTGAGAAATTCGGGCAGACGATTGTGTTAATTACGCACAACCCTGAAATCGCGCAAATGGCTGAAAAAACCGTGCGAATTGAGGACGGGAGAATTGTTGCCGGAACGTCCGGTGTGAGAGGTGAAGAACAATGAACGTAGCCAACAAAGCACTTCTTC
>Ga0099364_10004236_pt1 | contig 21805 bp, 17 predicted proteins | sample TergutTh196P3_FD_73070 | JGI IMG/M metagenome (GOLD analysis project Ga0099364, IMG submission 73070) | Microcerotermes parvus P3 segment gut microbial communities from Pointe-Noire, Republic of the Congo - Th196 P3 | ecosystem: Host-associated > Arthropoda: Insects > Digestive system > Gut ... | reverse complement strand
GCGCGGGCGGTACTGATAACGTGTGGTTTTACGATATGCAGTCGGACGGCTACAGCCTTGACGATAAGCGCACCGAACTCGCGGCAAGTGATATTTCTGATATTACAGCGCGTTTCAAAAATTTGACAGGAGAGGCAAGCCGTACACGTACCGAGCAGAGTTTCCTTGTGCCGAAAGCAGAGATTGTAAGCAACGCTTATGACCTTTCTATAAACAAGTATAAACAGACTGCTTATGCGGAGGAGAGTTATCCTCACCCGCGCGAAATATTGGCGGAGATTAGCGAACTGGAGCGGGAGATTGCCGACGGCTTGCGGGAATTGGAGGCGTTGATTGATGAGTAGATGGGAGATGGTGAGTATTCCTGAATTGCTTTTTTTTCAAGAAGGGCCAGGAGTAAGAAATACACAATATACTTCTTCTGGTGTTAAACTTTTAAATGTCGCTAATTTGCAAAATGGCAAAGTAGATTTATCAACATCCGATAGATATATCTCTGAAGAAGAAGCGTATGGAAAATACAAGCATTTTCTTGTTGACGAAGGAGATTTTATTATAGCAAGTTCAGGCATACAAGTAGATTATTTCGAGAATAAGATGGGATTTATTTCATCTTCACAGCTTCCATTATGTATGAATACAAGCACAATTCGTTTTAAATCCCTTGATAATAGCAAGCTATATATTAAATATTTTATGTATTATTTAAAAACAATTCAGTTTAAAATACAACTCTCAAAATTTATTACTGGTTCTGCACAGTTGAATTTCGGACCAAGTCATTTAAAACAAATGACTTTCCCTCTCCCGCCGCTCCCCACACAACAAAAAATCGCCGACATTCTCGACCGCGCAAGTTCTCTCATAGAGAAGCGCAAGGCGCAACTCGAAAAGATGGATTTACTTGTGAAGTCGCAGTTTGTGGAGATGTTCGGCGACCCGGTGATTAATCCGAGAGGGTGGGAGGTTAGGCTTGTGAAAGAAATATTTAAAGTTCGGTCAAGCAAACGTGTATATCAACATGAACAAACAAGCTATGGGGTACCTTTTTTAAGAGTGTCGGATTTAACTAACCGAATACTCAATGATGTTGAAACCTGTAGTTTGTTTATTACTGAATCTCTCTATGATTCCTACAAAAAGGAAGGTTATGTACCCAAAGCTGATGATATTTTAGTAACTTCAAGAGGGACATTAGGCTTGTGTTATATTGTTAGTAATACAGACAAGTTTTATTTTCAAGATGGTATGATTAGTTGGTTAGGTAAGCAGGAGGTCGAAGTAAGCTCTGATTATATTCTGTGTTTGTTTTGTACTGATGATATTAAACAGCAAATAGAAAAAATGTCAGCAGGTTCAACAATTAATTATTTATCGTTGGTAAATCTTGAACGTTTAAATATTATGTTCCCCCCCCTCGCACTCCAAAACCAGTTTGCCGCGTTCGTTGAGCGTGTCGAAGCACAAAAAGCGCAGATGAAGCAGGGGCTGGCGTTGATGGAGTTGGGGTATAAAGCGTTGATGCAGAAGTGTTTTAATGGGGAGATGTTTTAAAAAGGAGAGAGAGAATAATTTTATATTAAACAAGTAATTTATATAAATAAAACGAGGTAAAAAACTATGCCGAAAAATTACAGTAACTTCAAATCAAACCCGCGCTTCGCGTCTTTTACAGAAGCGCAAACCCGCGAAGCATATATTGATGTGATGCTCGAAGATGCAGGCTGGCAGCGCGGCAAACATTGGGTTGACGAATATCATATCGACGAGATGCCGAATAAAGCAGGCTATGGCAAAGCTGATTATGTAATGTTCGGCGACGACGGACTGCCGCTTGCCGTTATCGAAGCGAAACGCACAAGCGCAGACGTCGTAAGAGGACGGCAGCAGGCAGTTTTATACGCGGATTTTCTTGAAAAGAAATTCGGCCGCCGCCCGATTATATTTTTAACGAACGGCTATGAAACCCGTATTTGGAGCGATAAATATTACCCGGAGCGTCAAGTTTCCGGCATATATTCCAAGCGCGACCTTGAAAAAGAATTTAATAAAATGAAAGACCGCAAGCCGATGAATTGTGTTCAAATAAAAGACGAAATATCTAACCGATATTATCAAAAAGAGGCGATTCAAGCAGTCTGTGATACTTTCGGCGAACGCAACCGCCGCAAGGCTTTGCTTGTCATGGCTACGGGAAGCGGCAAAACTCGGACAGTTATTTCGATTGTTGATGTATTACAGGGTTACGGCTGGGTAAAAAATGTATTATTCCTTGCTGACAGAACAGCTCTCGTCACACAAGCTAAACGTGCATTTCATAATCTCATGCCCAATCTATCGCTTTGTAATCTTGGCGAAAATAAAGAAGATGCTTCCGCCCGCGTTGTATTTTCAACTTATCAGACTATGATGAACTGCATTGACGATACCCGCGATAATCAAGGCAACCGCTTGTTTACTCCGGGACATTTCGACCTTATAATCGTGGACGAAGCACACCGCAGTATATATAATAAATATAAAGATATATTTACGTACTTTGACGCTTTACTCGTCGGTTTGACTGCAACTCCCAAAGATGAGATTGATAAGAACACTTATGATATATTTGATTTGGAAAGCGGAGTGCCGACTTACGGCTATGAATTGGCGCAAGCGGTGCAAGACGGCTATCTTGTAGATTTTATGTCTATAGAAACAGAGCTTAAATTTATGACTGAGGGTATAGTATATGATGACTTGACTGCTGATGAAAAAGAAGAATACGAGGAAACTTTCGCCGACGAAGAAGATAATATTCCTGCCTCGATAGATTCAAGCGCACTCAATGAATGGCTGTTTAACCATGATACAATTAAAAAAGCACTGCATATTTTGATGGAACACGGGCAGAAAATCGAGTTCGGCTCGAAAATCGGCAAAACGATTATCTTCGCTAAAAATCATAAACATGCTGAAAAAATTGTTGAGGTGTGGGGTAAAGAATTTCCCGATTATCACTCGCATTATTGCCGTATTATAGATAATTATACAGCTTATCCGCAAAGCCTGATTGATGATTTTTCCGCCCCGAATAAATACCCGCAAATTGCAGTATCAGTTGATATGCTTGACACAGGCATAGATGTCCCGGAGATTTTAAATCTTGTATTTTTCAAGAAAGTATTCAGCCGCGCGAAATTCTGGCAAATGATTGGGCGCGGCACTCGGCTTTGTCCCGATTTGATTGACAGCGAAGATAAGCAGCAGTTTTATATATTTGACTTGTGCGGCAATTTTGCTTTTTTCCGTTTGAGTGCAAAAGGACGTGAAGCCGGTACAATCGCAACTATACAAGAACGTATGCTGAACACGAAAGTTGAGATGATATATAAAATGCAGGATTTAGAGTTTCAGAGTGACGAACTTAGAGCATATCGTTCCGAATTAGTACAAGATATAGCATTAAAAATAAAGTCGTTAAACCGTGAAAATTTTGCAATTAAACAGCACTTGAAGATAATAGACAATTTTCAGAACGAGAGCGATTTTACTGCGCTGACTCATGAAAACACCTTGCAAATTGCCGAACATATCGCTCCGCTCACACCGCCGTCGAAAGACGATATTTCTGCCGTGAGGTTTGATATGCTGCTCTATCAGATAGAACTTGCTGTGTTAGCGGGGAAACCTTTTAAACGAGCAAAGAACGACCTTATAAAGAAAGCTCATGAGTTATCGCGTTACGCCAATATTCCGGCAGTTGAAGCCCAGCAAGAATTAATAGAGCAAATCCTGCAGAATAATTATCTTGACCGCGCAGGTATAATCGATTATGAAGATATACGCATAAAGCTCCGTGAGCTTATTAAATTTATTCCCCTTGATGAACGCGAGCGTTACGATACAAATTTCACTGACGATATTTTATCTGTCGAATGGAACGAATCACAGCTTGACAATGACGACCTTGCCAACTACAAGAAAAAAATAAATTATTATATATTGCAGAATCAGCATATTCCGGCTATCGCGAAACTCAAAGGCAATGTTCCGCTTACTCCCGATGATATACAATCGTTGGAGAATATTCTTTGGAGTGAACTCGGAAATAAAGAGCAGTATGCAGCGCAATATGGAAAAACCCCGCTTGGTGAGCTTGTACGTTCTATCGTAGGATTGAATATGCAAGCGGCAAACGAGGCTTTTTCGACATTTTTAAATAGTGCGGGATTAGATAGCCGCCAAATGCACTTTGTAAAGCAGATTATTAATTATATCGTAAAGAACGGCATGATGAAAGATATTGCTGTTTTGCAAGAGAGTCCGTTTTCTGACATGGGCGGCGTGAGTGAGATATTTGACGATATTAAAACATTTATGAATTTGCGCTCAGTTATAGAAAAAATAAATAAAAATGCTCTTTCAGCGTAGGAGAAAATATTAATGATTAATTTTGAAAATCTAAGTAGCTACAAAGAGAACAATAAATTAGAAGCCAAGAGAGCTATCGGCGGTCTGCCTCAAAGTATATGGCAGACATACTCTGCGTTTGCTAACACCGACGGCGGAGTGATTCTGCTCGGCGTTGAGGAAAACTCTGACATGTCATTGAATATCGTCGGGCTTGAAAATCCCGGCAAGTTAATTGCTGACTTTTGGAATACCGTGAATAACTCTCAAAAAGTCAGCTTTAATCTCTTGTTTGACAGGCACGTTAAAATCGAAGAAATTGACGGCAAAAAAGTTGTGGCTATCGAAATTCCCCGCGCGGACAGAACTATGAAGCCAATACATTTAAATCAAAAGCCGCTTATCGAAACTTACCGCAGAAACGGCGAAGGCGATTACCGCTGCTCGCAATCAAGTGTTCATGCAATGTTTCGGGATAACGCCAATACAACACAGGATATGCTCGTGCTTGAAAAAATGCCGTTTTCAGTTTTTGATTATAACACGATAAAAGGCTACCGCAATGTAATGAAAGCTACCCGCCCCAACCATGTTTGGGAACGGTTAGATGATGATGAGTTTTTACAAAAACTCGGTGCAATCGGTCGCGGCGAAGATGACAAACTTCACCCTACTGCCGCAGGGCTTTTAATGTTCGGTTTTGAATATGAAATCGTGCGTGAATACCCGCATTATTTTCTTGATTATCAGGAGCATTTTGACAGCAGTTTACGCTGGACTGACAGAATAACTTCAACATCAGGCGAATGGAGCGGAAATTTATTCGAGTTTTACTACAAGGCATATAACAAGCTCATACAAAATCCGAATATAAAAATCCCGTTTAAAATCGAAAACGGGCATAGAGTAGATGACACGCCTGTGCATAAAGCGTTACGTGAAGCACTTGCGAACTGTCTTATAAATGCTGATTATTACGGTGAGGGCGGCATTGTGATTAAAAATTATGCAAATCAAATAACGCTTGAAAATCCGGGAACATTACGATTAAAAGCAGAAGAAATTATCAGCGGAGGTTTTTCTACTCCGCGAAATTCCACGCTTATGAAAATGTTTAACTTGCTTGATATAGGCGAACGCGCAGGCAGCGGAGTACCTAATATTTACAGCGTATGGGCAGAGCAGAAGTGGGAAAATCCGCAAATCACAGAGAAATTATATAGCATAGAGCGTGTATGTTTATCTCTGCCTGTCCAAAAAGTACCGATAATTAGTACCGATAAAAAAATACCGATAACGAGTACCGATAAAAAGCAAACCTCAAAAACACAGCAGCAGAAAGCCGTTATTTTGGAGTATATGCGAGAAAAACAAAATATCAGAAGTGCAGACTTGCTTGAAGTTTTAGATGTAAAAGAAGAGCGGATAAAAAAAATATTACAGCAGCTTGTCGCAGATGGTGTGATTGTATCTGAGGGCGGCAATCGTAACCGTATGTATAGGTTATCGGAATGAACGTGTTAGTATTGATTTCAAATAAATATCTTATATTGGAAAGGAGATATAATTTTGGCTACAGAAAAGATGAATATAAAAACATTATTCAAAACAAAGCAAACCATACTTGAAAGTAAATTAAATATATTACTTGAACACCCTGTCACTAAAGGCGAACATTGCGAAAGTGCTTGGATAGATTTCTTCCGGAGCTTTTTACCAAATAAATATGGAATCGATAAGGGGTTTGTATTTGATGCACAAGGTTCTGTAAGTGAGCAGATTGATATTATCATATATGATTCTTTATATTCTCCATTGATTTTTGGAACAGATGCGGGAGAAAAATTTATAACTGCCGAAAGTGTGTATGCAGTCTTTGATTCAAAACCTAAAATTGATAAAAGAACAGTAGAATATACAAACAAAAAAATATATTCTGTAACGAATCTTGTTCGTTCTTCAAGAGGCATTATTAATGCAGGAAAAGAAACTTGTCCAAGAGAGCTAACACATATTATTGGCGGAATACTTGCGATTGATTCCGTAGAAACAGATGCGATAAGAAAATATATTACAAATAATCATAATATTGATATTGGTTGTTCAATAAAGACAGCTGCTTTCATAGTTTATAGAGATGAAAATAAAAATATTTCTGATGTAAAATTTTCAAATAAAGAAGATTCTATTTTATCATTTTTCTATATTATTTTGGATTCTCTATATAAACTTGGGACAGTAGCAGGAATTGACATCAGGAATTATTCCGATGCAACTATTGATTCATTGAAGCTATCACGGGAGGGATTGTAAATGTCCAAACAAAAAGATTTCGATGCTTTCCTCAGCAATATTGAGCCAAGTGCTACAACAGTATCTTATATTAGCAGCATTCAAAATAATATGCGCGATTATTTAGCAGAACATTCAGCTTATAAAAATGTTCATGTTCAGACATTTCTTTCTGGTTCTTATGCAAAACATACCAATATCCGCCCTAAACTTTATGATAGCAAACGTGATGTTGACATCATTGTTGAAACAATATACAATTCAGAAAATAATTCTTGTGAAGTGCTTCAGGAGTTATTAAATATTTTATCAGAGAAAAGCATTTATAGCAACGCAAAATTACATTCTCATTCTGTAGGTATTGAATTAAACGGTATAGAGATTGATATTGTCCCTGTTATTCGTAGCGATTGTAAAAAAATATTCTGTATAGGCACAAGTAATATAAATGAATGGATTTTAGCAGACCCCAAAGGCCATATTGAGTGGTCAAGCAGAGTTAATACTGACAACAAACAAAAATATAAGCCTCTTGTAAAAATTTTCAAATGGTGGCGACGTAATAATTGTCCTGATAATATAAAGTATCCCAAAGGACTGGCTTTAGAAAAAATTATCTCGGACAATCTTCCAAGTACAGAATTAAACACGGAAAATCATCTAATTAATACTATGCAAACTATTGTTGGCAAATATCAAGAAGATTATATAGACCAAAATATTATGCCTGTAATAAACGACCCTTGCCTTGAAAATAATAACTTACTGAGGGGTTACGAATTTTCAGATTTCAAAGCATTCATATTGAAATTATCAGAACATTTAGAACTAATCGAACAAAATGAGCCCACAAATGAAATATGGAGAACTATTTTAGGGACAGAATTTCCAAATGAAAGCACATCAAAAAATCTATCTTCTCTTGTGCCTATTCAAAATTGTTTAAATGTATCATATCGCCAAAAACCTTTTTGGTACTTGCCGAAAGGAAATGCTGCGATGATTAACACTAAATTAGAGTTTCCCGACGGTAGAGTTATTACTCTTGAAAATAATAGCGATTTAATTCCAAAAGGTTGTACTCTGACTTACAGAGCATTGCATAGTGTAAAACCGCCATATAATATAAAATGGCAAATAGTGAATACAGGTAATGATGCTCAATCACATTCATGTTTACGCGGAGGCTTTGAGGATTCAAACAGTGGTGTAAATTGCAGAACTGAGTCAACTGCATATACAGGAAAGCATTACGTTCAATGCTTTGTTATTAAAGAAGGTCAGTGTAAAGCAAAAAGCAAAGAATTTTTTATTAATATCGAATGAGAATAGTAATACTATGATGTTACTCGAAGCCATAAAATAAAATAAATCTATAATTCACTATCGCACAAGATTGATTTCCACGCCGCGCTTATTCTACTTCTTGTTACGCTTTCTGCCTACAAGCGAATCAATATCCAAGTGCGGCAGTATTTCCTGTAGTCTTTCCAAATCCTGCTCATACGAGAACAAAATCTCACGGCAGATGGTGTAGTGCAAAAGGTTAGCGTTGATATATTGCCGATATAATGCGGGGTTTCCACGTACTGACTGGTAGTGCTGTGCCCCGCCTCCACCATCTCTAACCGCAAGGAAATTATTTCCTTGTCGGTAAAATGGGGCTATTGAGTCCGTTTCGTTATGTTCGCTGACCGGCGTTTTATAATGAAGCGGATTTTTTTTATCACAAAAATTGAACACCACGCACACTCTGTCAGGGTACATAATGATTTTGTTCACGAAAATTTGCACCAGCTTCTTCAACGACGGCAAGGTTCTATTTTGCAGAAGCTCGCGTCCTTTTTCAAACAGCACTCTCACATATCCTTCTTCTACATACTCGCATGACTGCCGCGAAAGCCTGCTGACTGCTAAGCGGATTATTTCGCGGTCTTCTTCGAGCTCGCCGAGTTTAGCCATCAAAGAGCTTGAGCCGGATTCCGCCATCAGATTTACTATATTGTCTATTTTCTTGTTCAGGCTGTTCAGCTTTTTATTAAATTCGGTCAGTTCCGAGTTTCCGGTTTTGTTGAGTTCCGATATTTTCTTGTTGTACTGCCCTGTGACTGCCGGAATCAGATTGTCATCGAAAATCAGGTTTGACAGCTTCTCCATAACAAACGCTTCTATATACTCCCTGCGGATTTCTTTGTTGCCGCACGCTTTAGCAGTTCCCCGATGCCTGCGGTTACAGCCGTACCTGACGAGAACGCTTTGATTTCTGCCGCATTTATTGCGTGTCCCGACGAATGTATTCCCGCATACGCCGCAGATAATCTTACTTGAAAGCAAATATACTTCACGCGAATGATTCTGCCCTCTCTCTGAATTTTTTTTACTGTTTTTTTATTTCCGCCGCTTTATCGAAATCTTCTTTGCTGATGATAGCCGGAACAATGCCTTCGACTTTTACAATTTCTGACTCGTCTTTTGATTTATTGCTCCGTTTTCCGTCCATATCTTTCGATACTGTTCGATAAAGACATACAAGCCCGTATATTTTTCGTTGGCTAAAATCGAATGAAGTGAATTTTTAGAAAATTTATTCCCTGTCTTACTCCTGTACCCCAAATTATTTAACTCCCTGATTACTTTAGTATAACCGATGCACTCGATAGTGCGCTGAAAAATAAGCCGGACAATTTTCGCTTCGTCTTCGTTTATAACCAGCATTTTTGTGTCAGGGTCAACATCGTAGCCAAGAGGCGCAATACCGCCGGTATGCTTGCCTTTCAGCGCGTTTTCGTGCATACCCTTACGCACCTCACGAGCGAGATTCAACGAATAGTATTCCGCCATCGCCTCAAGAACCGATTCGAGTATCAATGATTCCGGGCTGTCACCGTCTATTTGCTCCAATACGCTGATAAGCGACACATCATGCCTTTTTAGTTGCATTCTGTAGCCTATACTATCTTGCCGGCTCCGGGCGAATCTGTCGAGTTTATGGACGATGACAAGGTCAAACTCTTTTTTCGCGGAATCGGCGACCATTCGCAGAAACTCCGGTCTGTTATCAGTAGTTGCTGAGCGTGCCCGGTCGATATATTCGTCAACCAAAATTATACCGTTTCGCTGTGCGTAATCTTTTATTGCCCGGATTTGCGCGTCGATACTTTCATCGCGCTGATTATCTGAGCTGTAACGAGCGTAAATAACTGCTCTGACGATACCTCCCATTTTATTCCGTATTCTTTCTAATGTTCCCATTTTCACGCATTCCTTCCTGTTTTTCTGACGGCGGGTTAAGAAAATCATTTGCTACTGTTTCTAAACATTCAACCAAAACATTTAACACGAAAGAATCTATCTCTTTGTCAAGAAATTCGATTGAAGCATTGCTTAATCTTTCATCAGCAGTTTGTTTGCTTTTCATAATCCACCGCCCTTCATTTGAAATGCGGCAATAAAAACACTTATAACTATAATAATTATACACATAAATTTTAATCCTTTCAAGTAGAAATTTATTAAATTTAAAAGTTTTTTACACATACACACCGAACCATTTCCTGCATTTGGTTTCTTCAAACAACGTATATCGACTCAAGCGCTGTGCGCGATTAACCTGCAGGCACGCTAACAGCACCGATCAGCCCGGCGCTCTCGTGGCATACTGTCTGCAAATATCGTATAACTTTCGGGGTATGCTATTCTGTTGTCAGGGTGCAAATCACGCCCAAAACGGGTGGAAGCGGAGTGATAAAATATTTTAGATTCACCCTCCGCGGCCGACTGTTAAGGAGAGAAAGGCTGTCTGCCAGCCTGTAAAAACATACTGCGCGAATATGCTTTTACAGGACGGCAGTGTTTGCCGTCTTGTTCTTTATACCGAGAATAAAGCCCACTATCAATAATTAAACCGGGGTATTTTTTCCATCAGCCCGTTTTTCAGTATATCTTCTTTGTTTTTGTCAACGACGTAATAATTTCTCCCGTCGTCAGTATAAGCTGTCTTGCCGGCTAAACGCAATATATAGCTGCCATAGTGCTCCACGATAGCATTAATTGCGTTCTCGTCGCCGTATACGGCAGCTTCGATTGTTTCAAAGGGTACTAAACACCTCAGATTTCTGCCGCCGTACTTATGCCGGTATATTTTTTTGCGTTTTTTCATAAATTTTCATCCCCCATAATTCCTTTTAAAATTTCTAAAGCCGCTCTGCGTTGGTACTGAACCTTACTTCTGGGAATACCTAATTTCCTGCTGATTTCAATATCAGTCATATCTGAGAAGTAAGAGAGCAGAATGATTTCGCGATGCACGATGGACAGCATAGTTACAGCATCCGCGATGCCGGTATTTTTTACAACTATAATTTCGCCGGACACTTCGAAGAAATAATCTTGCTGGAAATATTCGTCTGTATATGCCAATGCGTATACATTTTCCGGTAAGTCCGATATTGATATTTCACGTTCAGCCAAGCGGTTTATTTTTTTATCATAGTTGATTGCCGTACCGCGCAATATTTTTTTACAGTAACTGTCAAATCTGTGTTCTACAGATTTTTTTCTTGGTCGGAGAGAGGTTTTGACATAGAGTTTCACCTCCCTCCGTATTAAATTTTACAAGGGCAAAAAATATCCCCTTAACTATTACATCAACGGAGAAGCTTTTTCTGCCAAACTTTTTTTGAGAGTTTACACTTTGTTTACAATTAATTTCATTATAGTTTACGTAATACATAGTTCTGTCTGCTTTCGTTTTGTTTTAATCTAAAGAAAGCAGTTTTGGCGGTGCGCGTATAAAATAAAATGTTTCTATGAAATTAAAAAACAGAATAAAAAACGCATTGCCGGAAATTTTTCTCCGGCAGCGCGTTCTGTTTATTCCTGTTATATGAACTGTAAAACCATATTCAAGGGTATATTTAGCTAACAAAGCAACCAAATTTTTTTTGATAAACCGAATAATATAATACTATATCCAATGAAATTTATCAGCATGGCGGCGTCCTCTCCTCGCCGCTGTTATCTTTATTATAGTAGTATATCCTGCAAATCTTTGTAAAACAGAAAACGGCAGCCTCTGGATTTTCCTGAAGCCGCCGTTTGCGTTTTATTTAAACACGACAAAACATCTGCCATAATGCGGCTTTTTTTATTTGCCGCATGGCAGGAACACTCTTGTATTTATATCGTTGCGAACCACAAAACCTATTTATACGTTTTTTTAACCCTGTTAAAAACAATATATAAACTGTAAAATGATAACTGTAAAAACTACACAGGAGGGTTTTGTATGCGCAACAAAGATGAATTATATGATTTTAAAGCACTGGGGCAGGCAATCAAGGCCGGCCGCATTAAGCAAGGCATGACAAGAGAAACGGCAGCCGGGACTATCCCCATAGACCCGCGTTATCTCACTAATATCGAAAACAAAGGACAGCATCCAAGCTTGAATATTTTTTATAAGCTCGTTACTTTATTTGATATTTCTGTTGACGAATTTTTTTATCCCGACGCTGAACCTCAAAAGAGTACAAAGCGCAGACAGGTTGATGTCTTACTTGATAGTCTTGATGACAAGGACCTGATTGTCATTGAAGCTACTGCAAGAGGATTAAAACAAGCAAAGAAAAGTACAGGAATGTAAAGATTATCAGAGTAAAACTCTGTATTAAGCTGCTTTAATATTATCCCCTATTAAAAATAACGGATTCCCTTTCCACAATATCAGTTGAAAGCTGCGTATAAACATACGGAATATCAGGCTCGTTAATACGTTTTATTAGAGTATCCAATGCTAATTTTCCAAGCTCTGATTTATATATTCTGACACTGGTTAGTTTTGGCTGAACATGCTCTGTATTCTGCACGTCATCCAAAACCTATAACAGAAATATCCTGCGGGACAGTCAGGCCCATTTCCGCCGCTATCTTATATATCAGCAGCGCAACAGGGTCATTTGCGCAAACGACGGCGGTGATACCGTTTGACGGACTGAGAACCTTTTTTGCTTCCTTGACCGAGAACGGGACTTCATAGCCGTCATAGGAATCTGTTACATAAAATGCTGTGATTCCGCTTGACTTATATTCTTCAACGCACGCTTTATATCCCCTAAGCCTTTCAGAGAAACTGAACGCAAAATCAGGCGAGCCGACAAAAGCGATGCGTTTATGCCCATGATTGATAATATAATCTGTTGCTCCATACGAGCCGTAAAAATTATTGGCGTAAACAATATCGACGTTATTATAATATTCAGGAGTGTCTAATAATACCGTCGGAATAGAAAACCCCAGAAACTTTGAAAAATGCGCGGAGGTTATACGTCCCATTACGATGATTCCGTCAGTCTTTTTATATGCGATGCTATGAGGAACATCATTATTTCCGTTATCTACAATATTTAAAACCAAAGACATCTTTTTTATATTGATTTCCCTTTCGATACTCTCGATTAATTTCAAATAAAATTTATTATCATTAAAATCGTAACGGTTTATAACAACAGTTACGGCGTTTGATTTCACCCGTTTAATTTTATCTGACGGGAAATAACCTAAGTCTAAAGCAGTAAGCCGTATTTTTACGCGCATATCTTCCGAAACGCCGTATTTGTCAGACAAAGCGCGCGAAACCATAGTTTGAGATACTCCCAACATATCAGCAATAACTTTTAGCGTGATTTTTTTCATAAAAAACTCCTGTTTAATATTTAACCATGATAAAAATTATTATAGCAAAGAAAATCAGAATATGCAATATAATGTCATAAAATCTTTGGTTTTTTGCGAAAAAAGCCGCTTTTTTTGCGACTGTTTTAATTGACAAGCCTATAATTAAGAATTATAATAGTAATATAATAAGCAGAGTTAGCTATCGGAGGCAAACAAGATTTTTATGATTGATAAGAATAAAAATATAGTTATATATAGTGAAGAAAATAATAGGGGTTTATCCGCAAAAATAGAAACAGGTGAATACAGCGCGGAATATCTTGCCGAAATATCTGTTGATAAAATTGCTTCCGTTGATATACCTGACGGACTGCGGTTGAAGTTATACCGCGATGAAAGTTTAGGCGGAGGTTATCTTGGCATTGAAGAAAGCCAGAAAAATCTCACCCAAAGCGGTTGGTATAATAATATTATTAAAATAACAGTCGAAGAATATGCCGAAGATGAACCGCTTGTTAAAAATTATAACTATATACTGGGGACACAAGTATTCGGTCCTTCATACGGATTTAAATATAACGATTGGACATATGAAGCGGCAGAGGAAATATATAAAATGGGGTCAAATGTTTTAAAAACGTTTGATACAGCATATAAAAAAATACTTGAAGATATGGACTTCATGTATATATATCTTTGGGTGGATTCAAAACCGGTATGGCAGACAGAAGGCGGTATGAATGAGGCGAAAAAGAAAAATATATACGATTATATGTATGAATTTACGAAGAATATTCTCAATGAATATAATAATACAGGCAAGACATTTTATTTAGGCCATTGGGAGGGTGACTGGTACTTGTTACAAAATTATGATACTGTGAAAAAAAGTGTAGGCGACGAAAATATACGGGGTATGACTGACTGGCTTAACATAAGGCAGAAAGCTGTCGAAGACGCAAAAGCAGATACTCCGCACGAAAATATTTATGTGTGGGGGTATACGGAAGCGTGCAGAACCGCGGATATAGAAAATGGCAGCGAGCGTTTGGTAAACAAAGTTTTACCAAACGCCGCCGTGGATTATCTGTCTTATTCATCTTATGATATACAGTCTTTTTCTGATTATAAAATCGCCGAATATATAAAATATATGAATGAAATGATTCCCGAAAAGGACGGAACACCGAATCCCGGAAAAAGAGTATTTATCGGCGAAATGGGATTTGCAGCTTATATGTATAATTATAATCAGGAAAGACATAACAAAGAAAATATAGATACATTTATAAAATTTTTCGAAACGGGAGTAAGCCAGATATTATACTGGGAAATGTACAGCAATGAAAAATGTGAAAACGGAAAAGACAGAGGCTGGTGGCTTATCGATGACAAAGGCGCGAAATGGAAACTGTATTATTCTTTCAAGGCATTTTACTGCAACGCAAAAGAATATGTAAGAGAATATATCGCCGCCGAAGGTAATCCGCCGAGTGTGATTGAGTTCAGCAAATGGGCTTCTGTATTCCTTAAAACATTATCTCCCGTTTCATGTTCGCCGCAGATGCTGACGGAAATATCTTCTTTTCAGATACTCAGTATGGACGAAAAACCGAAAGAATGGAACGGTACGATTGACAACGAAGATTATATCGAAGGCTCAGGCTGTTTCAAGACTGATATTACTTTAAAAAACAGTGTTATCGCGCTGCCGTTAGTTATACCGGAAACAGACATGACAGCACTCGAAAACAATGCAACATATATCGAATATAAACTTTATATAAACGATATAAAATTATTTAATCTGCTTGCATTTGAAATATCAAGCGCGGGAGTTGCCGATAAAAAAGAATATCAATGGAATATATCTTCGACAGACTTACGGACAGGCTGGAATATCGTGCGTTATAACCTGCATGATTCTGTCCCCGGAATTACCGGCGGTGAGCCGGATTTAAATAAAATAAATTTTATCCGCTGGTATATGCTTGCCTGTGAGGCCGGATTGCAGCTAAAGTTTGATGATTTAAAAATTGTTCAATACAACAAACCGGTGATTAACCTGATAGTTCCGTCAGATGTTCCGGATAGTTGAATCGATAAAGTTTAATTTTGCGGAGGTATTTATGAAAAAGTATATTGCGTTATTTATTGCTGCCTTTATTTTGTTAGTTATGCTGTGGTCGTGCGGAGATACATCAACAGACGAAGATTTTTCGTCAGTTGCGATAACGGAAAGCGGCATCGAGGCTGAAATTGTTTCTGCCGATGAAAAAAGCAGATTTGAGCGTATTGAGCCTGAACTCCCCGATGAAGATTTCGGCGGGTACGAATTTAATATCCTGCATTGGTATGTAGCGGGCTGGGGGGTCGATGACTGCGACGATATTGTGGCAGAGGAATTAACCGGCGATGTTTTTAACGATGCTGTTTTTAACAGGAACAGAACGATAGAAGACAGGTACAACGTCGGTATCAATCTGATAAGGATGGATGTAACCGAGATGCACAATACGGTCAGGAGGACGGTGTCCGCCGGCGATGATATATATGACCTGGTATATCAAAGGCTGCATGATGTAATGCCTTTGATTTCCGGCGGTATGTTCTATGACTTGAATGATATTCCCCATATTAATTTTGATATGCCGTGGTGGGACAAACGCTCGGTTGACGAATTATCGCTGGGGAAAAAGGTTTATATAGCAGTATCTGATATTTCTACTTCGAGCCAAAAAGCCATAGGCTGTATATTGTTCAACAAGAAATTAGCCCAAGACTATGCGTTTGAAAATCTGTATGATGTAGTTGAGAGAGGCGACTGGACTCTTGATTATTTGACGGAAATATGCAGGAATACGGCGAGGGACTTGAACGGCGACGGAGTATTGGATAATAACGATTTTATTCCGTTTGTTTCAGGCGATTTTCTTACGACTATGTTATTTAACGGTTCAGGCGGAAAGTTTTCCGGGAAAGACGAGAATGACATGCCCGTGTATATTTTTAACACGGAACGCAATATAAATATCTGCAATAAAATACTTGAATTTATGTACGATTCGCAATTATGCTTGAACGGCGACACGATTAATTTAGGCGGTAATATTCATACAGAAATGTTCCAGAACAGTCAGGCGGTTTTTACGATGGCTCAGATGCAGTATGTCCGGGATTTCAGGGAATTAGAAGTTGATTTCGGGATATTGCCCGCCCCTAAGTATGATAAGAACCAGACAGAATATTTCAGCACCCTAAGCGTGCATCAGTCAGGGCTTGCGGCTGTGCCGGTTATCGCAGGCAATACGGAAAGAACAGGCATTATTCTTGAAGCTCTGTCGGCAGAATCGAGATACACGGTTCAGCCTGCGTATTATGACATCTCTCTGAAAGGCAAGTATGTAAGGGACGATGAGAGCGCGGATATGCTGGACGTTCTTTTCAACAGCCGTTCGTATGACCTTGCCGAATTGGGGCATTTCGGGCTTTTTGAAATGGAATGGCTTAGAATGGTTTCAAACGGTAACCGCGATATAGTTTCGCTGTATGAAAGATATGAGCAAAGGATTCAAGCGGATATAGACAGGCTTGCAGAAGCGTTGGATAAACTTGATTAAGTTTTTATTTAATTATAAACAGTGAGGATAAAATTAGTATGAATAATAATGATTTATTAATCAAAGCCGCGAAATACCGGCATCCTGAGCAATTACCCGTATTAGTGGGTATACTCCCGGCGGTTTTTATCAAATACGGGGACGAGATAAAAAAGCTAATCGCAAAATATGAAGATTTAGTCGGTAACTGGTGGCAGAACTATGACCCGTACAGAGATATGTCCGAAGTCTTTTATAAAGGGGACTGCACGGATTCATGGGGGTGTGTCTGGAGCAATGAATTTGAAGGTCAAGCTTCTATAGTGACAGATAATCCCGTAAAGACGAGGGAAGACGTGCATACTATGAAAGTGCCTGAAAGCGACGATGGGCTTCCGCACGGATTCATGTATTTAAGACTCTTGGATTTGCGCGGTTTTGAAGAAATTATGGTTGATTTTTTCGAGGAACCCCCGGAACTGCAAATGCTGATTGACAAAGTTTTAAATTATAATCTTAAACAGACGAAACTCATGCTTGAGAATTATAAGGAAGAATTAATATATTTCGGCGATGATTTAGGTATGCAGAAAGGTTTAGCTATAGGCGCGGAGAAATGGCGCAAATATATGAAGCCGTGTTTTGCCGCGATATATAAATTATGCAAAGATGATAACAGGGTTATTTATATGCACACGGACGGCTGTATATATGAAATCATGACGGATTTACAGGAGTGCGGAGTTGATATAATAAATCCGCAGTACAGGGCGAACGGGCTTGATAATCTTGAACAGGTATGCAAAGGTAAGATTCCTGTATGCCTTGATTTGGACAGGCAGCTGTTCCCGTTCGGCACGCCGAATGATATGCGCAGGCACGTTGAAGAATGTGTGAAAAGATTATATTTGCCGGAAGGCGGGCTTGCTTTAAATTTGGAAATAGGCCCTGATGACCCGCTCGAAAATATCGAAGCTCTTTTTGACGCTGTGAACGAGTTCCGGTTTTATAAAGGGTAATATAACAGCTTAATAAATGGGTATCCCAATTTATTATATAAAATAATTTTTATATTTTTAGGAGGAAAAAGAAACATGAAAACAACAAGAAAGTTTATAGCTTTTGCATTTATCTCAGTATTGCTTCTCTCATTATTTTCGATGAGCGCAGCTGCATCTGACCCGAAAACCACGCAGGCAGTCAAAGGAACCCCTGCAATGATGGACAACGCGGGAAATATTGACCCTATATGGGATTACGCGAATGAAATCGAAGCGAGATTGATTAACCAGACTTTTTTTCCTGACCGTGAATCGAATACATGGGGGAAAATTAAAACTATGTGGGACGAAAATTATTTATATTTGTTGGCGGAAGTAAATAAAGAAGGCAAACAAGTATGGAACACGGGAGGCGCCGGAGAGCACGTGGACGCAATAGAATTTGACATTGACGAAGAGAACGACAAGACAGGCGCAGGTAATGTCCCGGGAGGCAATCCGGCGGCGGGTGTGTTCAGAGTCGGCACGGATGACAGTATAATAACCGGGTTCGGCGATATGTTTGCCGACCAGGAAAGTAACGTGAGGGGCAAAACCGTGATTAATTCCAACAGCACAAGCTATATGGCACAGATGGCGATTCCGTGGAATACGCTCGCCCCGCACGAAGGAATAATAATAGGCTTTGAAGTTCAGATAAACGAGAGCGATGAAGGTATCGGGCGCAGCGGAGTAGTGACTTGGAATGATATAGACTGTATGGGTTGGAGTGATACGGCGGCTATGGGCAATCTTGTTTTAGCGGCGGCCCCCGTGATTGAAACGGCTGCTGAAGAAGTTCCTCTGGAAATTGCCGAAGAAGCACCTTTGATTCAGGAAGCGCCGATCACTCCGGCAGCAACTCCAGCTCCGCAGACATTCGACGGGAGCGTAACTGCGTTTATGGTGCTGATGATATTTGGCAGCTTAGCAGCCGCTGCGGTATTTAAATTACGCAGGAGAATCAGATAGAATTATCCTTTCGTTAAGCTGCGGATATTATTTTTAAACTTGTCTTTTGGCGTAAATTATATAAACAGAAATATAGAGAGGAATAATCATGAGAAAAAATTTCAAGCTGATTATCTGTATTCTTGTATTAACTGCGGTTGTGAGCGGCTGTTTGTTTTCGTGCGGCGGATCGGATCAGCTTGATCATGCCGGAAACATAGATAACGGCGGGAATAATAACGCGCAGGATAATCAGAACATACGAGATAATGAGCCGGAAGCTGAGAAAATCACGCATGATGTGCCTGAGATGGACTTTGAAGGCTATGAGTTCAGGTCAGTAGTAAGGGACGGTTACGGCATATACTGGCGATGTGTGGACGTGTATGCTGAAGAAGAAACCGGCGAGCCAGTAAATGACGCGGTTTTCAGGAGGAACAGGGTTCTTGAGAATCATTTTAATATTAATATAACGGAGATAAGACAGGAAAGCGTATCGACATTTGCGCAGAGAATAATTCAGGCAGGAAGCGAAGATTTTGATGTGCTGTACCCGGTGATACATGAAACGAGCAATATGATTCAAAGAGGCTTGCTCGTAAACCTGCATGAAATGCCGTATATTAATCTTGATAACAGTTGGTGGAATAACACGGCTAACAAGTCTATGACGATAGGCGGCAAGCTTTACGGTGCGGCGGGGGATATAACTACTATGACGAAGGACGCGACATGGGTGAATTTATTTAACAAAGATATGGCGCGGGATTTCGGGCTTGATGACCATTATCAAGTAGTCAAAGACGGCAAATGGACGCTTGATGTGCTTCATGAGAACAGCAGGAACGCGACAAGAGATCTTGACGGCGACGGTATACTCACGCCGGAAGATCAATGGGGGACGATCGGACAGTATGAATGCGCGTACAGCTTATTTGCGGCGACGGGCCAGTTTATAGCCAATAAAGACTCAGAGGATTTTCCCGTGCTCGTGCTGAACGATGACAGGGCCGTTTCTGCGGTTACGCGGATCGTAGACATGATGACGGATAACAGCGCGTATATTAACGCGGACGATTATTATAATCAGTACGAGAACGTCTGGGTTGAGATTACTACGAACGCATTCGCGTCCAGCAGGTCTTTATATCTTATCACGAACATAGAGATAGTCAAGAACCTGCGCGGCATGGAAGCTAATTTCGGCATACTGCCCCTGCCAAAGCTAAACGAGTCGCAGGCTCAATATTACAGTACCATGCAGTACGGGAACGCGAGTGTTGTCTCTGTGCCAATCATGGTATCAAACAAAGATCGCACAGGTGCGATTTTAGAGGCATGGGCGGCTGAATCTGTTGATACAGTCACGCGGGCATATTATGATATAACGCTGCTGGGCAAGTATGTGCGTGATGACGAGTCGGAAGAGATGCTTGACTTGATATTCTCGACGCACGTGATTGACTTAGGCATGTATTTTAACTGGTCAGGATTGCAGGACTTTTTCGTAGGGTTTGCGAGGCGCGGCCAGGTTGATTTCACATCGCAGTACGAGCGCATAGAGCCGCGGCTGATAACAGAAATAGAAAGAACGATAGATGCAGTGAGAGAATATAATTAAGAATAATAGAGAGGAATAATCATGATAAAAATTAAGATGCCATTCGTAATTTTAATGGCGCTCATGTTGCTGCTATTAATATTGATTTCGTGCAGTAATGAAGAAACCCGGCAGCCGGGCAATTCCGATACTTCCGGCGCAGGAACCGGGGATACGGGAAGCCTCCCCTCTTTCGATTCGCTGCCTGCAATTAATTTTGAGGGGATGGAATTCACCATAGCAAACATGGAGGGGTATACTTGGATAGATGTCACGCTTGACCTTGATATGGCAGAAACCGGTGAGATACTCGACTATGCTATATACAGGAGAAACAGAATTGTCGAGGAAAAATATAATATGACGCTCAACGTCGTTGACAGGAATGTCTGGTCTATGTCGGACACGATAAGAAATCAAATGTTAGCGGGGCATTCCGAATATGAACTTGTGCAAATACCGCTGCATTACGCGGCAACGCTCAGTGTTGAAGGCTATATCGCAGATGCAGGCAAACTGCCCGGTTTGGATTTATCAAATCCCTGGTGGGACCATTTCGCCAATCAAAGCACGTCCATAGCAGAAAGACAATTTTTCTTGTTCGGTGATTTTACTATAGCTGACAAAGAATATGCCACAGCTGTTTTTTTCAATAAAACGATGCACGCAGATTTTGATTTGCCGGATTATTATCAAATGGTACGCGACGGAACGTGGACGATTGATAATATGCTCGTGTCCATGAGGGCGGTAACGCAGGATATTAACGGAGATGGAGTCTGGAGCAGCGAAGACCAGTACGGACTGGTAGCTAATGCGCATTCGATATGGTATCTGTTTTACAGTGCGGGCGAAACCCTGACAAGGAAAGATTCCGACGATATGCCATACTGGACGGTGCAAGGCGAGGCATTTGCGAATGCTTTCCGACGTATGACAGAATTTATGCACACAAACAACTCGACGGCTGAAGCGTTTTCGCTTGACTCTCACCAGGATATTATGTTTGCTGCTGGAAAAGCGTTGTTTGACGCGACGCTGCTTTCGGTTTTCCGTGTGCCGGAAGGCGGCACTCAATCTTTCCGCGAAGTTGAATTTGCTTTCGGACTTCTTCCGCCGCCGAAACTGAACGAGCAGCAGGAACACTATTTTTCTTTCATGGACGCAGACACGCCGTGCATCGCGATAATAAATAATGATGACACAAGGATAGAGCGAGCCGCGGTTATACTTGAAGCGTTGAACGCAAAATCAAG